>JADMIO010932619.1_pt1 | contig 48889 bp, 48 predicted proteins | sample 8958161 | NCBI WGS metagenome assembly JADMIO01 (sample SAMN16585339, study PRJNA669376) | soil metagenome | isolation source: Crop rotation soil | place: USA: Cullars Rotation, Alabama | collected 2011
GCCGCGACTTCAAGTCACGTGAATTCCAAGCTTCGGATCCCACTGTGCTGGAAAGTCACCATTCCCTGGTAACCATAATTAAGAAGGATCGAGTCTTCTTTCATTACGAATTCAGCCAGTTCTTTCTCGAGTTGTTCATGATGATTTGAATTTCCGCTCATCATACGTGCACCCATCGGGTATGCCAAACCATATTCGGCAGAAGCATCAGCATCTGCTTTTCTTACTTCGGGATGATTGGCAAGCCCGAGATAATTATTCAGGCTCCATACGATCACGTTCTTACCGCGGAATCTCATATGACTCCCGATATCGCCTTCCAGTTTTGGAAATGCAAAATAACCGTGGGCTCTTTCACGGTGCTGGCCGATAGGCCCCTGGTTCTTCATTAACCTTTCGAAAATATCTGGCATACTGCGTTTTTTTTAATAGATCATAGTTCATGGATCATGGCTATTAACCATGATCTATTAACTAATGTTGCAAAGATAAGGGTTAGATAAAAACTCGTGATAAGGCTATATTTGTGAAAATTCTTTCAGATGAAAAAGCTTTTGCTGCCATTACTACTGGTTGTTTCTTCTGTCGTTACTGCTCAAACAAAAAACAATACAAATAATAAGATAGCACGTCCTAAACTGGTGGTGGGTATCGTGATCGACCAGATGCGCTGGGATTTTTTATACAGGTATACGGCGCGGTATCAACCTAATGGCGGGTTCAAAAGATTACTGAGCCAGGGCTTTTCCTGTGAGAATACTTTCATTCCTTATACTCCAACTATTACGGCATGCGGGCATACCTGTATCTATACGGGAAGTGTTCCAGCTATTCATGGTATCACCGGTAATTTCTGGTATGATAAAGATCTGAAGCGCCAGGTATATTGTACAGAAGACAGGTCCGTAAAAACTGTAGGCGATACAACTATCACCGGCTTGATGAGCCCGCGTAATATGCTGGCAACAACTATTTGTGATGAATTAAGATTGGCAACAAATTTCAACAGCAAAGTGATCGGGCTGGCAATAAAAGATCGTGGTGGTATTCTTCCTGCCGGTCATTCTGCCAATGCAGCTTACTGGTATAATAGTCTAACCGGTTCATGGGTAAGTTCTACCTATTATATGAATGATCTTCCGCAATGGGTGAAAGATCTCAACAGTAAAAAACTGGTTGATAAATATTACGAACAGGGATGGAGCACGTTATATCCTGCCAATACCTATGCACAGAGTACAGCAGATGATAAAGAATATGAGAGCAAGCCGTTCGGTGCTACGCAAAAAACATTTCCATACGATCTTAAAAGTTTTATCGGCAAGAATTACGGGATCGTTGCTACCACACCATACGGAAATACCATGACCGAGTTGATGGCAGAAGCTGCTATCGAAGGTGAAAAACTCGGCGCTGATGATTTCACCGATTTTCTTACGGTAAGTTTTTCTTCTACGGATTATGTTGGTCATTCATTCGGTCCTAATTCTATAGAAACGGCCGATACTTATTTAAGACTGGATAAGGATCTTGGTCTGTTCATGGATTATCTTGATAAAAAAGTAGGGAAGGGTCAATACCTTTTATTTCTTTCTGCCGATCATGGTGTGGCACAAATACCTGCTTTTATGCTGGAGAATAAATTTCCTGCCGGTGTTCTTTACGAGAGTATCATTATGGGCGAGTTGAATGGAATGATCAAAGAAAGAACCGGTCATGATAGTATCGTTGCTGCCGTGGTGAATTACCAGGTTGTTCTCAACCAGCCGAGGATCGATTCATTAAAGATGAGCAGGGAAGCTGTTGTGAATTTTGTTATCAATCACCTGAAAGCAAAACAAGGTATCGCAAGAGTGTTTGAACTGGAGCAATTATCGCAAACAACACTCAACAGTACTATAAAAGAAAGGATAACCAATGGTTATTATCCAAGACGAAGTGGTGATGTGCAATTTGTTTTGCAACCGCATTGGATAGATGGGTATGGCAAAACCGGTACCACGCATGGTTTGTGGAATCCTTATGATTCACATATTCCTTTATTGTTCTATGGATGGAATATCAAACCCGGTCATACCAACCGCGAGACCTATATGACGGATATAGCAGCTACCATTGCTGCTATGCTTCATATACAAATGCCGAGTGGATGTGTGGGGAAAGTGATTGAAGAAGTGGTGAGGTGATCATCAAGTTACATTCCCAGTTTAAAAAGATTGATATGTTGTTTTTCGGGAGTGGTAAGTACAATATTACTTCCGCCCATCTCAACAAAATTATCAAGGCCGTTCTCTTTTAACTTCTCTATCTTTTCTTTCATATCAGCTGCAAAGAATGTAATGACAGGATAGGAGAAATGTGTTGTTTGATGCAACCCCACTACTGCAAGTCCGTCTGATAATATCGCCCAGGGGTATGGCGATTCAAATTTCGAGACGGTTTTGAATCCAAGTTTCTCCCAAAATGAAACAGATGTATCCAGGTCATTCACCGGTTGGGCAAACTCGCCGTAAAGACCGCAAACTTTGTTTACATACTTTTCGGGTTTAAAATAATCAGCTTGTGGCATACTAAGCATGGTTGGCCCCGGGGGCTGCGTAAATCCCTGGTCGATCCCGATCAAACTAATGATCACGCCGTCGGGTGATCTGATGAGATAACGTTTGACCATATCGCTATCTTTTGGTCGCTGAAAAAAATCAATACCGGATACTTGTACTTCGGCAGCTACTTTATCTATATCCGGAACATAATAGGTCAAAGCGATATACGGATCATTATCTTTTCGCAACATTATCAATACAGCACCATCACTGATCTGTATCCATGGGAAAGGAAAATTGTCCCGCATCACTTCTGTAAATCCAAGTCGCTGGTAATAGGCCAACGATTTCTCCAGGTCAGGCGAAGTGATCGTAAATGCAGTGATATTTCCGAGTATTGGTTTTGGTAAGTTGAGCATGTTGATTGTATTATTCGATCTTTATTATCATTCAGGCTCCCATAGTTCGATCTTGTTGCCTTCGGTGTCCATGATATGTACAAATTTTCCAACACCATCGTAAATCGTGATCTCGTCAAGTACGGTTACCCCGTTCTCTTTGAGTTTGTTTACAAGCCCTTCAATGTTCTGAACCCGGTAATTGATCATGAATTCCTTTGTTGAAGGCGCGAAATATTCACTTCCTTTTTTGGAAGGACTCCACTGAAGAGGGATCACCTGCTCAGGATTGTTCATGTCCCTGTATTCAAAACTCACAGCACCCCATGCATTGACATCGAATCCTAAATTTTTGGTATACCATTCTTTGAGCTCTTTGGTATTGTCTGAAAAAAAGAAGATGCCGCCAATTCCTAATACTTTAGGATCTTTTTTGTCTTCCATATTATTTTATTTGGTTGTTTGGAGTCCGAGTTGTTTTCCCAGTTTTTCAAATTCAATATCATTCGGTTCCCACAATTCTATTTTGTTGTCTTCAATATCCATGATGTGAACGAACTTTCCGTAATCAGCCGTTACAATGGTATCTGTAATGGTGACTCCTTCTTTTTTCAGTTCTTCAACAAGCGCTGTTAAATTCTCCACCCGGTAATTGATCATATAGTCCTTTGTTGAAGGTTCAAAATATTTTGTCTTCTCATTGAATGGACTCCATTGCGAGAAACCTTTTTTAGAAGAGTCCGTCGCCTGCCGCCATTCAAACACCGATCCATATTGGTTGGTATTTAAACCGAGGTGCGTTTTATACCATTCCCTCAATTTTTTCGGGTCCTTGCATTTAAAAAAGATACCGCCAATACTTGTTGCTCTTTTCATGCTGGTATTACCGGTTACATTCTTTGTCAGGCTTGCTTTGAAAGCAAAACCAAAACAGAATGATATGGCAAACCCAATAAGTATTAAAGTTATTTTTTTCATTGTTTACTTTTTTATGCCATTTGGCTTATTGCGGTTGTTGTTTTCTTTTCAGGATCGTGGCGCAGATCAATGACACGATCAGTCCCACCGGGAATATCTCAATAAAGGTCATCAGGATCTTCAGGAGCGGGTTTTTGGCCCATTCTTTTGCCATGTCTATTTCTTTGATCCTGCTCGTAAGCTCAGGTTCGCTCAGCCCGCTTGACTTTAGCTTGCTGATCTCATGTGTACAATACCTGTCCATGAAATCAGGAAAGAATAACTTCTCTTCGATCAGCCAAACGATCACATAGATAGCAGATGCGATCAATGTGATGAAGAAACCGATCTTAAAAGCTTTGCCAAAACTGATCACCCCGCCATTGTATTTATCGCGGTAGTTCTTAACCCCGATAAAGATCATGGAGAACGCGATAAGCATGGAGGCGTAACCCATCCAAATGCTTGATTCAAAGTCCCCGCTGTTATAACACATGGTGACCAGTACCGCCATGATCGCCGAAACGATCAGTCCTGCTATCAACCCGTAAATAAGGATGTTCTTTCTCATTGTTTGATTTTTTGTTGATGAATAGAACGCAAATATGTGAGCTAAAATCGTTTTTGCCCTCATACTTTCGGTCAATTCTTTCGATGAGAACCGTATTTAATACCAAAGTATGAAAGTCTAGGGGATAAGGGAGAGCCTTTTGGCTTTTTCTATCGCCTGGGTGCGGCGCTTAACGTCGAGTTTTTCAAAAAGATTCACTGAATGTGTCTTGACCGTACTCAGGGAAACGAATAACCGCCCCGCGATCTCCTGGTTGCTCAATCCTTCTGACATGAGTTGAAGCACTTCCAGTTCGCGTTTACTCAGGCCGAGGAGTTCCAGTTCTTTTTCGTTCAGGATAAAATCGGTGCGGGTGCGGTATACTTCTTTCTCTACAACTACTGTCTGTACTTTGGGTTTGCTGAGTTTTAGTGCGAGCCAGATACCTAGTGCTGTGAAGATAACGGCGATGGCGCCGATATAGATCTCCAAAGCATGATCGATGATGATAAAGCGAAATTCCAGCCATTTCAGCAGGAATAATACAAGCGCCAGTGAAACGCCATATAATATGGTGTGTTTATATTTTACGAGGAAGTTGGGCATCGGTCAAAAATAAACTTTATTTCTTTTTCAGCTGGGCGATCACCTTATCGATATTTCTTTTCGATGCTTCTTCGGTCTTCAGGTTATTGAGATAGCGGGTGATCTCTTTCTGTCGGTAGGGGGTTAGTTGGTTGAAGGCATCCATTAGTTTATTACCGGTAAGCGCTTTTTTTAATTCCTTCGACATCGGGTGTGCTTTCTCCTGCGGGGTGAAGTCCTGCTCGATGGAAAAATTCGCAGTATCACCCAATTTCAATCCAGAACCTTTCAGCATGATACCATTCACGTGCAGCCGGTACTTATCATCTTTCACCGGTGTGAGTGTTTGTGTGAAAGGATGATCGTTGATCGTTCCTTTTACAGGAATATATCCTTTGATGGGATGCATCTTCTCCGTAATACGAAAAGGAACTTTCACGCAGGGGTTGATGCCGACCTTGTAAATTTTTGCGGTGAAGTTGAATGTCATTTTCTCAGTAGTTTATAAGAAAACAAACGAGTTTAAAATCTTTTACTTCGAGATTGGTTTCTTCCTCCAGTTTTGAAAAATGATAAGAGGTCTATTTTAATTGGAGTTGTGGTCATATTATAGCCAAAGCTTTTAGATCTTCGCTTCCATACTTATTAATTAGTTCAATTGATTGTTTAGTTAGAAGATTTATATCAGCACCATTATCGATGAGCCATTTAAATAAAACAATATTCTTCGTGTTTATCGAAGTCTCAACACTTTCGTTAATCAACATTCCATTATTGATATTTATGTCTATACCCTTAGAAATTGCAAATTTGAGGCCTTCTAACTCGTTATTGCTTGCGGCATAAAGTATACCTTGGTAGTCATAATTAGAAAAAACTGCACCTAAAGACAAAAGATATTCTGCAATTTTAATTTGTGAGTAAGCGATTGCGTTCGCCAGTGCTGTATCAATTTCTAATTGTGTATATCCGTGTTCTAATAAACTCTTCAGTTCATCGATATTCCCATCTCCGGCAGATATTTCAATTCTATTTTGTCTTGATTCTTCAAATTTCATAAGACTTTATTTTTCAAGAATATTCTTCAAAGTTGACAAACTGGTATCCATATCTTTCTTCACATGTTTTTCCATCGTGGGTATCATGATGTTCAAAGGATATTTCAATATGCCGGCATTGCTCCAGGATACTTTGGTTTGATCAGCAGGTAAAGATTCTGTCTCCATGATGATACTGGCGGTAGCTGCCATTGGTTTTACAAAACGGATCTCCATTTCAACTCTTTTCCCTTCAATGATATTCATGATCTCCTTTTCTCCCACACCGGCGCTTTTATCCCCGCTCCAGGCATAGATATATCCAACTGTTCCGTCTGTTCCTTTGAACTCTCTGTTCCTGTCGGGGCCGGCCATTGCATGTTTGTTGAACTCGTCCTGGTTCCTGAGCAGTTTTATATAATCAAATACTTTTTGCCGGGGCGCATTGATGATGATCTCACGTTGCACATAATGATCCTTCTTCATAAAAAGCGCAATGATCAGCAGCAAGGCAATGATGCCTGCCAGTACAAGTAGAATTATAATTAGGATGTTCATTTTTATTTTAATTGTATAACATCAAATAATTTCAAAATTAAATGAACCGTCAGGTTCTTTTAAAGGTGGAAATGATGAATAAGCAATATTTAAGTCATTAGTTTCTACAACTAAGGCGTCTTTTTTTGCCTTTCCTTCTTTGTATCTAGTAATATGCCGTCTTTCGAAGAAATACCTTTCGAACTTGTAGTTATTTGTTATTGCATACAAAAATTTCTTTTCACGATTAAAAAATAATTTTTCATCATTCCCTATAATATTAATCAGCCAGAAATGATTTCTTATGGGAGTTTGTAAATTTCTAGCTGTAACCATATATCTAATATTATAAAAACTGAAATCTTTCGCATAAGTTTTGAAATACAAAATATCGTCTACCTCTTTTTCTTTGAAACAATCGGCAATATCAATTATTATCGGATGAATTACTTGATATGCTGATTTTGGATGCAAGCTATCATATGAATAGGTGGCTTGAACCGTGTGCTCATCAAGATAAACTATGTCAACATCGCTCTTAGTTTTACTTCCTGTACGTTTAAAAAAAACATCATCACTCTCATCGCATAAATTTCGAGGATATAGTAGAACTAACTTGGCATCCTCAATATGAAATCTTGTCGGATTTTCGATAGTAATAAAAATATGGTAGCAAATTCTTTTGTGTTTTCGATCGGGCAACGAAAAGAAATTTAAAATTCCAACGGCTGGTATCTTATGCTTTAAGTTCTCAAAAAATTTAATATTTACTAAGCCTTTTTTAAGTTTAGAAGGCGTGACATATATTTTTCTTTTTTTGAGTTCACCTTTTCTATAACCTAAATATATTGCTAGAATGGTTGAAATAAGAATTGCGGAAAGAGATATCCAGTTAGTTGTGGTCATTTCCAAATCTAAGATTTAAGTATGGTGGCCAACTCTAATATACCGCAATTCCTATAATTCAAAATTCAAAACCTGCCTGTCGGCAGACAGGTCAGCAATTCTCCGAAGGAGTCCTAAGGACAAAATTCTAAACCTTCCTGCCCACTCTCATGAACAAAGGAAAACGTACGGTCTTGGTGAGATCATTATTCCAGGCTTTTTTAAGATCGCTTTTGATGAGGGAGAGCGGATCTTGATTGTTGATGCGGATATAATGCTGTACGGCAGACCAGCTCGAGAGATAACCGATAAGGTCTTCCATCGTCCATTGGTATTGCATGCTGAAAGGCCGTGTAGTTATTTCTTCAAAAGGGAAGGGGATGGTCTTGTATTCTTCATCGATGTATCTTCTTTCCTTGTCCCAGTACTCACCGGTGATGTCTTCATAAAAATGCCTGATCACTTTGTCAACGTCCTCATCAATATAATTCAGTCCATAACCAAACGCAGCGATGATACCTCCGCTTTTTAAAGTCCGGTTCGCTTCTGAATAAAATTTATCAAAATCAAACCAGTGTATCGCCTGTGCTACCGTAATAAGATCGATCGAATCCTTTTCGATAGAAGTTTGTTCGGCACTTTCTACTTTATAAATAATGTTTGGTTTTTGTGAAGCATGTTTCAACTGGCTTTCGCTGATATCCGTTGCATATACTTTTTTGAAAGAATCCGCAAGCACAGTTGCTACTTGTCCATTACCGGTGCCGCAATCCCAGGCCTGTTCTTTTTCTTTGGTAAGTGAGATGAGGTAGTCGATCAGCATTACCGGGTACACCGGCCGGTACTTGGCGTAAACATTTGATCGTACAGAGAAATTATCTTTCATAGAAGGGGAATGTCTATAAAGTTACATTTTTATATGGGGGTTACCTGTAAAAAAAAGATCCGCGGGGTAAGTTCCGCGGATCACTATATGAAATATTTAGGTTACTGTTAATGAGTAACAACTAGTTTCTTATATACTTTCTGGTTTCCTGTTTCCAGCACCACGAAGTACATACCTGCAGGCAATGCTTTGGCAGAAATAGTTTGCGAGTAATTCCCCGAAACCAATGTTCCTTTATTATAACTCTTTATCACCTGACCGTTGAGATTAACGATCGAAACCGTTGTCCTGGCTCTTTCTTCCACATGGAAAGAAATGCTGCACTCGGCAGAAGCAGGGTTCGGGAATATCTTGATGATGTTATCAACCGAAACAGGATCATTGATGCCTGTAACCGGTGTGATGAACAATGGCTGCATCAGCGTATCGATCCTCGTGCCGATATTATTAAAGAGCGCAGCTTTAGCATAACCACCGCAACCTCTTAATGCCAATATCTCATCGATATACCAGCCTTCCAATGCACCCGGGTTACCGTTATCTGTTTTTATCCTGAACCTTACTTTTATAGATTGATTATTGAAAGGAACAAGGTTAACCAATGTGTTCATCCAGCCATTACTTGAATTACCATAGATGGATCCACCATTACCCCATGGTAATGCAGTGGCTTTAGCGTTGTAAGGCGACTGGAAGATATAGGTTGATGCATTTTGCCATGATCCACCGCCATCAGTAGATATCTCAATTCTTCCTCCATCGTATCCAGTTTCAAAACCGAAACGATGCCAGAAAGAAAGGAAAGAAAGATTCTGTGGTGTGAATGCACCTGAAACAAGTGAGAAGTCGGCAGAATCAGTTGCGTCCACTCCATACCATGATCTTAATCCTGTATGAGCGAGCGTGCTGCTTTGAGCCCATGCATTAGCTGAGAGTGCCGCTACAGATGTGAAACCGCCAACGGTACTATTATCACGGTTATCGTTGAGCAGTGAATCAACATAACAAGCTGCGCCCGTAGCCGTAACTACTATAGAGAAATTCTTTGTTTCAAAAGGAGTGTTGAAGTTGATACTATTGAAAGTAACTACCTGGCCGGCAACTGTACCACCACTGCTGCTGCTATATGTAAAGCCTGCAGGAATGGTATCAACCAATTTGTAATTGGTCAAAGGAGCATTACATGCACAGGTTGCCGACAGGTTGATAGTGTAAGATGTTCCACCCATCACCGCAACAGGCATGATCGTTCTTGCAAGTGTTGCTCCACCCGGAAGATCAAATGCCGGTGTATTATCTGCTGTGCTGTTAGAACTTCCCTGGATAGCGCTGTATCCCATTCCACGTGCAGCAAATGCTTTCCAGATAGTGCACTTGTGAGCAAAACCATACAGAATAGAATCAGCAGCAAGGATCGCATTACGTGCATCAAGGAAACCCGGACTGCATGGTTGCAGTTTCATTCCCATGAGTACAAGGTTGGCAGCAATTACGTTACCACCTGTTCCTGCGCTGTTATAAATATTTGGTGTGATCGTTCCTGTTTGTTTGATGATATTCCATGTCATATCCCATAATGCACTGCACCATACTTCACCGATATTATGTGATTCGCTGCCGGCTGCAGAACCATCCACGTTTCCATAAGTGAGTGGGTTCACTGCCATATCAGTACAATAAGGATAACGACGAATACCAGGACCTGTTAACGGCTGACCCAATACATAAGTTCCCATCGGGCGTGGCTTGGTGCTATCAGCTAAAGTAGTAGTTGCCCAGTTGGTCGTCATCAGCAATGCAACGTAATCACTCCATCCTTCACCGCCTTGTTCAGCATTCTGCAAACAACTTGAGTTAGCAGGGCCACCTGTTAAACGATTAGAGATACCATGACCGAACTCGTGGCAAACAACACCATTGTCAATATCACCATCGAGGCCTACGCCTGCTGATAAAGTAACATTCACATTATTGGCAAGCTGTGAAGCGATCAGGTTACCATCTGCAAGAGAAACCATCACCGCAGGAATAGTTATCGTATTATCAGTTCCACCCATGATGATCGGAGATTCACCGGCTACTGTATCTACCATTATCACGGCGATCGCACCGGAGTTCTGTGCATTCTTAACTTTCACAGTGAAATTACATACGCCTCTTCTTATCAAAGCTATCTTACCTGAGATGTTATTGTTTGAAACGCCATCGCATGCACGATGCGGAGTTCCTAATGTAGCGTTGTCATTGAAATAAACTACTTGTCCTGTTACAGGGCCAACATTTTCCAATTGGTTAGCTGTACTGAAATTGCTTTCTACTGCGAAATAAGAACCGGCAATAGCGGCAGGTGAGTTAACGGTCATGTTGGTTGATCCGCCAAACAAATACATCTGCATTCTTGGCCTGCTGCCATCATTCGGAGTAGCGAAGTTGGCATTATCAGTACCGGAACCATCCTGTGCTTCTGCCTGAACATAATCACTGCCTAATCCACCACGTCCAAGGTTATCAGCCTGGAAATTACCGGCAACTTCTGTAAAACCAAACTGGTAATACACGTCGTGCATCAGGTTGTTCCAATAGAATAAATTAGTGAGTGCAAAATTCTTATTATCTACGAATCCCGGAGGTTGTGTGAAGTTCGGGGTGAAATTAAATGTCAATGAAGGAATAGGTGTAGAAGAAGCCGCTGAAAAATTCTGTGCGCTCGGTGTATTCGATCCGTTCAGATCGAGATACGCATGAACGTTACTACCACGCGTAGTTGTATAATCAGTGGTGCCATCATAATGCCAGCCATTGGTGATAGCATTATTGCCAACCCCGGCTTTCAACCAAGGATTATGATCAACAGCGATACCTCCAACATTAGGGTTATCATTCGGGAATGGAACTACATTGTAATCTGCATTGGTAACAGCTGTTGTCAAAACACTTGGAGGTGTGATGAAACGGTTATCGCCATAACATTCACGCGAAACGAATTTTTGTTCTTTTGGAAATTGTTCGCTTACCGTCCAGTTGTCTTTTTCAACAATAGTACCGGTCAATGCATCTACACGAACATTCCACCAGCTACTGCTGCCAAGTACATCGATGTTCACGTTCCAGGTAAGATGAACGGTGTTGCCGTCATCATTACTGGTCCAGTATAATTGTGCACTGATATTTTGTTTGGCAATGCCTGCAGGATTCAGAATTATTTTTTTCTCGGTCGACATCAGGTCATTCACAACAAACAAACCTGTTGGAACCGGTAACTGTAAATGTTCTGCTGCCTTAGTAACCGCTGTCAAAGCCGACAGGGAAGGAGATGCAGTAGTTACTTTAGTAGCTATATCTTTTATAAAACTTCCTGAAGCATACAGGAATACATCATTCCTGAAAGCGCATGACAGGATCTTATTAAAGACCCTGATGTCCTGGTATTTTTGTTGAATATAAACGAAGGTGATACCGGTAGTCTGATCTTTATGCCAGTCACTGATCACATAATCGTTCTCATTGGGCAACTGTAGTTGCTTGTGATAACTTCTTACGAGTGCCTGAACATCGGCAGTGCTTTGCTGCGACCTGGCAGATTGAGCACCGGCTAATAATATGACAAGTACCGTTAATAATTTTACGGGTAATAAATTCTTCATGTGCCTGAGTATTTTAGGATTGCCGAAATTATGAATTAATCGGCTAAAAAGAACAGTCGTTAACAGGCAAATTTGGAAATCCGGCTTGTCTGGAAAAAGGATCGATTTATGTTGAAAACCCTTAGGCTGGCTGACGCTGAAGTGACGATGGGATTGAGCTTCAGGCTTAAGTAATGATCACGGTCGCAAGCCCGAAAAGTCAGAATTTTTACAGCGACCTACCTGCTATAAGAGCTCACCATGCATATGATCGTTTTCCCCGGTTTAGCCGGTAACGAATATTATCCAGGAGTCTTTTGAGGATAAAAGAAAAAGGCACAAGCAGATGCTTGCGCCCCCATGGTAGATTAACACCATTATCATATATGCAAAAACAGCCTTTCATAGTGCTTCAGAATAGCAACGGTCATGAGAATAATTCATATTCATTTATTATTAAAACACTATTGTTATTTCTAATGAGATACAATGATAGAGAGGTAAAAAAGAATAGCGCAATAATTTTTCACGCAAAATTGGTAGTTCTTATTTGTGAAGCCTGAACCAGTCGAGCGGTTTATGACCCGTGTGCAGCTTAAAGAATTTTGTGAAATAAGATTGATCACTGAAGCCAAGGTCTTCTGCAACTTCTTTGTGTGAAAGTTTTGTATGAATGAGCAGCCTTTTCGATTCCAGTATAAGTTGTTTATGGATGAGATCGCTGGCACGCTGCCCGGTGGCCTTTTTTACAACTACATTCAGGTAATTGGAAGTAAGATTAAGCTTGTCGGCATAAAAATTCACCAGGTGTTGCTTACAGAAATGTTCTTTGATCAGTCGTTGGTATTTTGCTACGAGTTCCAGCGAAGTATAATCTGCCTTTTCGCGTTTAGTATGAATATTCTCGGATACACGTTTATACTTCAACAGGATGTTATTTAATCCCGAGAGTATGATCTTCTCGTAAAATGATCTTTTTCTTTTGAATTCATTGGCTATATCCTCTGCAATGATATAAATGTTGTCGAATTCATCTTTAGGAATATTGAATTGAGGGAGTTTCAATTCATAACTGAAAAAAGGAAGCCTGAATAAAAGATCCTTATTTTCTGTGTTGAGGTAAAAGAAATCTTCCGAGAATTCTATACAGTAACCCGATGCGTGCCTCAATTGCTTAAATGAATGCTGCAAACCAGGAGCTACAAAATGAATGCTGCTTGATGTAACAGGTATTGAATGTTCATTAAGGATATGTTTACCCGCTGCACTTTTAAAGATAAAAATGCAGTAGTTGCCATTCCGCTGGCGAAACCTGGCGGAATGCAATAATGATCGGGTGATCCGGTTAACTAAAAGATCGGGCATAAAATAACAACGTTAAAAAGATACTTCGTTTTTGCATAACGTTGTTTCCATTCATCAAATCGGAAAATCCAATGCTGTCAATCTATTATGAAGATAGGGGATGTTGGTTTAAAAGTAGACTGCTACCCTTTATAAAAAACCCCGTCCTTTCAGAACGGGGTTAACTTATTAACTGAGTTTTTTCTTGAGGTTTGCATCCAGTGCATCCAGGAATTCCTCGGTATATAAATAATGTGTACCATGATCTACCTTATTTCCGTGGATACAAACAGCAAGATCCTTTGTCATCTTTCCTTCTTCAACGGTTTCGATGCAAACTTCTTCCAGTTTGTTGCAGAAATTGATGAGTTCATTGTTGCCATCTAATTTTCCGCGGAAAGCCAGTCCTCTTGTCCACGCAAAAATGCTGGCGATCGGGTTGGTGGAAGTTGGTTTGCCTTTCTGGTGTTCGCGGTAATGGCGTGTTACGGTTCCATGTGCAGCTTCCGCTTCCATGGTCTTGCCATCCGGTGTTACGAGAACAGATGTCATCAAACCTAAAGATCCAAAACCCTGTGCAACGGTATCGCTCTGTACATCACCATCGTAATTCTTACAGGCCCATACAAAAGCACCATTCCATTTCAAAGCACTTGCTACCATATCATCGATCAGGCGATGTTCGTATACGATCTTCGCTGCTTCGAATTTTGATTTGAATTCATTATCGAATACTTCCTGGAAAATATCCTTAAAGCGACCATCATATTTTTTAAGGATCGTATTTTTTGTGCTGAGGTAAAGCGGCCATGCTTTTTGTAGCGCCACATTCATACAACTGCGTGCAAAACCACGGATACTTTCATCAGTATTATACATCGCCAATGCAACGCCATCACCTTTGAAAGCATAAACTTCGTGTTCGATCGTTTCGCCATTCTCGCCTTCGAACTTGATAGTAAGCTTTCCTTTTCCTTTCACCACAAAATCAGTTGCACGATATTGATCACCGAATGCATGACGGCCAACGATGATCGGCTTGTCCCAGGTAGTAACCAGTCTTGGAATATTTTTTATAACGATCGGCTCGCGGAAAACAGTACCGTCAAGGATATTCCTGATGGTGCCGTTCGGGCTCTTCCACATTTGTTTTAAGTTGAATTCCTTCACACGGTCTTCATCTGGTGTGATGGTAGCGCATTTGATACCTACGCCATATTGTTTTACTGCATTGGCAGCATCAACAGTAACCTGGTCATTTGTTTTGTCGCGGTATTCAACACCGAGGTCATAATATTTTATATCCACCTCAACGTAGGGGAGCACCAGTTTTTCTTTAATGAATTTCCAGATGATGCGTGTCATCTCATCGCCATCCATTTCCACAACAGGGTTGGCTACTTTGATCTTTGGCATAAGCATTTTTATTTTGGAGAAGCAAATGTAAGGAATGACGAATTACGAATTGCGAATGTCGAATGAAGATTATGTAGCCAGCTTTGCTGCTACTATTAAGCTTCGTTGTGACAGTTCTTCCAGTGGAAGAACTGTCCTCCCTTGTACGTCCGGTTCACTATGCAACTTTCAATTTTTAAACTGTCATCCTGAACTTGTTTCAGGATCTTTCTTCGAAGTAAGATGCCGAAACAAGTTCGGCATGACAATCTCATAGTTGTAAATTCTCGATTCGCAATTACAAATTCACGATCAATACAGGAATATTCACCTTGTGCCGCACCTTATCAACCGTTTCACCATAGATATAATCCTTTATCCCGCTGTGGCGATGGGCGCCCATTACCAGCAGGTCTGCGTTTGTGCTGTTTACTATTTCCACGATGCTCTCGTTGCGGTTATTGAAACCTAGCTGCCCGGTTGCTTTGTGACCATTCTCTTCAAATATCTTCACATAACCGTTCAGGCGTTCTTCATCTTTTCTTGTTTCAAAATCATCCACGCTGGCACCATAGATCTTTGATCCCACACTTTCCACTACGTGTATCAGTATGAATTCTGAGGTCGCATTACTTTGTGCCAATGCAAAAGAAAGAAGCTTGTCATCGTCTTTTTCGAAATTAAGTGCAATGGCGATCTTGTTAAATAATGGTTTTACAAGAGCAGGCAGATGTTCTTTACTGTGAAGATCTGCTGAAACAGGTTTTTCTTTCTTGCTGAGAAGCGGGTAAGCAAAAGTCACTGCCAGGAGTACAAAGAACAACGCGATAGCAGAGATGATCACTATTTCCCACCATACATTTTCTGATTCATGTACAAATAACAATGCCTGTTCGATCACCATACGTACATTCAAATAAACCAGTGTGGCAGCTACCAGCCATGCAGCCACTTGTGTAAGTGGTTTAATGGCGAATTTTCCCATCTTCTTTTTGTTGCTCACAAAATGAATGAGCGGGATGATGGCGAATGATAATTGCAAACTCAGGATCACCTGGCTAAGGATAAGCATCTTGTCAACCTGTGAGTCTCCTAATATATATATCACGAAGAATGCGGGAACGATGGCGATCAAACGCGTGAGCAATCTTCTCATCCATGGATTGATACGAAGATGTAAGTAACCTTCCATGATCACCTGCCCGGCCAATGTTCCGGTAATGGTAGATGATTGCCCCGCGGCGATCAATGCCACGGCGAAAAGTATAGGAGCGAGGCTGGTTCCCACCAAACCATTCAATAATGAATGCGCCTGTTCGATCTCTACCACATCTGTTCTCCCGGTCTTAAAAAAAACAGTGGCTGCCAGCACCAATATGGCAGCATTCACAAAAAAAGCTGCGTTCAATGCGATCGTACTGTCAATGAGATTATATTTTAATGACCGTTTGATGCCTTCATCATCGCGTTTGATCTTTCTTGTTTGAACCAGTGCCGAGTGCAAATACAAATTATGCGGCATCACTGTAGCACCGATGATACCGATAGCGATATACAAAGCTTCTTCATTCGGGATATGTGGTATCAATCCTGCTGCCATTTCTGTAACCGATGGCTGTACCAGGAATATCTCGATAAGAAATGATAAACCGATCACCGCAACTAAAGCAATGATGAATGCTTCCATCTTTCTCATACCCAAACTTTGTAAAAAGAGTAAGAGGAAAGTATCGAGTACTGTGATAGCAACACCCCAGATGATCGGGATATCAGTAAGAAGATGTAAACCGATGGCCATACCCAATACTTCTGCAAGATCGCAGGCGGCGATGGCTACTTCTGCCAGTACATATAATATAAGGTTGATGTATCTCGGGTAAGTTTCGCGGTTGGCTTGTGCAAGATCCAATCCTCTCACAATTCCTAATCTCGCCGACAAACTCTGTAACAACAACGCCATCAGGTTACTCATCAGCAACACCCAGATAAGCGTATAACCGAACTTGCTACCTCCTGCAATATCAGTGGCCCAGTTACCCGGGTCCATATAACCTACGCTTACAAGATAGGCAGGACCAAGGAAAGAGAACAGGCGTCGAAAGCCTTTACCACTACGGGTGGTATCGATGCTTTCGTGCACTTCACTCAACGACGTATGTGCCTGTGTTGTCCTGAACATAGCACGCAAGTTAATGATCTATTATATTAATCAAAAATAAATTTTAGACTTATCTAACATTTAGGTAGTGTCTCAGTTTGAGATCGGCAATATTTATAAAATCCTAAAGGATATTTGTATCGCTATAACAGCCCGAAAACTTTATTTATCTTCCCGCTCTTGTTATTGATGAGGATCATTGCGATCATATTAACCAGTTTCCTTCTTTTTACTTCCTGCGGCGGTAAAAAGAAAAAGATATTGGCGAAAGAGCAAGTGATGACCATACAGGAACTGGTAGAGTCTTTTGATGAGATCAGTCTTCCTTTCAACTTCAGCGATACCTTATTAAGAAGAGAAGAGAAAAATGATTCTTCACTTATCAGCAAAGAGAATTTCTTTCGATTCTTTCCCGACAGCATTTTCAAAAATGATCTTGGTAAAGACAAAGGCATAAAAATATATGCCATTGGAAAAGTAAGTGTGAAGGACCAGGAAACTTACCTGTTCATCAAAGCAATAAAACCGGGTAAAAGAGTTGGTTATATTTTGTGTATTGATGAGAAAGATAAATTCCGCAACTTTTTACCGGTCATAAGAGATGATGGTAAAAAGAATACCAGTTTTAATGCAAGCATGGATAGGAAATACAATATTGTTCTTTCGAAAGAAAGAAAAGAAGGAGATGAAGTTTATTACAGCAACAGCAGTTACTATTATACAACCGCAGGAGATTTCATGCTCGCCGCTATCAACAGCAATGAAAAGCCGGGAGATGAAAAGATCGTTAACCCGATCGATACGTTGCCACGCAAAATGAAATTCTCCGGTGATTATATCATGAACAAGAAAAACATCATTTCTGTTCGCGATGGAAGGAATGATAAAGAAAGAACAGTGTTCATCTCGCTCAGTAAAAATGATGGAGGATGCGAAGGTGAAGTAAAAGGAACACTTAAGAAGATCACAGAAAATATTTTTCGTTTTTCAGCGCCCGGTGATCCATGCAGTATTGATATGACGTTTTCGGGCAGGGTAGTGAATATTCGCGAAGCCACCGGTTGTGGTAATCATCGTGGCATGGATTGTTTGTATGCAGGCGCTTACACGATGAAGAAAGAAACTAAACCGGAGAAAAAATCTGCATCCAAAAAAACTAACAAGTGATCCCATAAACAGGATCGGGCTTGCATCCTGAGTTATCCACACGATACAATATCTTACTACAGGCTTTATTGGAAATTTGGAATTATATTGCGCCCTTCGATTTTACGACCAAAGAAAAAAATAACATGGGATTCCAAAACTACCGTGTACCGTATACTACAGATGACCGCTATTCAAAACGCGTTGCTTATTTCAGCATGGAGTTCGCGATCCATCAACCCTTAAAGATCTATAGCGGTGGATTAGGCTTTCTCGCCGGTTCTCATCTTCGCAGTTGTTACGAGTTAAGACAGAATATGATCGGCATCGGTATCCTGTGGAAGTATGGTTATTACGACCAGGCACGCAACCAGGACCAGACACTGCAACCGCAGTGGAACGAGAAGATCTACAACTTCATTGAAGATACCGGTATCAAATTCCAGATACCTATTCACGAGCATATGGTTTGGGTGAAAGTTTTTTATCTCAATCCCGAAACTTTTAAATCGGCTCCGTTATTCTTGTTGAGTACTGATCTTCCCGAGAACGATTATGTTTCACAGACCATCACGCACCGTTTGTATGATGCGAATGTTGCTACTAAAGTTGCCCAGTTCATTTTATTGGGAGTAGGCGGAGCAAAATTGCTCGACGAATTAAATTTCAATCCTGATGTATATCATCTGAATGAAGCACACGCTGTTTCATCTGTTTTCTATCTCTATAAAAAATTCGGTAGTGTTGAAGAAGTAAGAAAGCGTTTGGTGTTTACCACACACACGCCCGAAGAAGCAGGAAATGAAAAGCATGATATCTATCTATGTAATAAGATGAGTTATTTCTACGGAGTTCCTTTGGAAGAAGTAAGAAAACTCACCGGCATGGATGGAGACCAGTTCAATCATTCGCTCGTTGCTTTTCGTTTTGCAAGGTTGTCGAATGCTGTGAGTGAACTGCATGGAAATGTAAGTCGCGCCATGTGGAGCAAGTATGAAGGCATTTGCCCGATCATTCATATCACCAATGCGCAGAACTGGCGTTACTGGGCCGACAAGCAATTGTATTTTGCTTCTGATGAACAGAACGACGAACGATTTGACGACAGGAAGAAATATTTAAAGAAACGTGCGTTTGATATTGTTGCCGACCAGACCGGAAAATTATTCGACGCAGACAAGCTCACCATTGTATGGGCTCGTCGCTTTGCAGGATATAAAAGAGCGGAACTCATTACAAGGGATCGTGAGCGTTTTGAAAAGATAATGAACAATCCAAAGTACCCGGTTCAGTTCATATGGGCGGGTAAACCATACCCGGTAGATTATCCTGCGATATCAGATTTTAATCATCTTGTACATCTCAGTAAAGGATATAAGAATATGGCAGTTTGTACAGGGTATGAATTGTCATTAAGCAAACGTTTGAAACAAGCTTCAGATGTTTGGCTGAATAATCCACGCGTTCCAAGGGAAGCTTCCGGCACCAGTGGTATGACCGCAGCTATGAATGGCGCCGTGAATTTTTCTACCGACGATGGTTGGATCCCGGAGTTCATACAGCATGGCAATAATGGCTTTGTTGTTCCGAAAACAGATTATGAAAAGATGCATACAGAAGAGCAGGACGAATATGACCTGAATCATTTGTATGATATACTCGAGAACCAGATCATCCCGATGTATTATGAGAATCATGATACCTGGAGGCAGATCGTTAAGAACGGCATGAGAGATGTGCGTTTTCGTTTCGACAGCAACCGCATGGCCGACCAGTATTACGAGTTAATGTATAAATAAAGGGTAGTATAAACTTATTAAGGCTGCGTTATGCAGCCTTTTTCATTTTTTAACGTCTTACTTAATTAATAAACTCTTCACAATTACGTTAGTAATATTGCAAAACATAATATTTCTATGAAACTATCTTTCATTCTCTCATCGGTCCTTTTCTTTGGTATTGCAGCAAATGCACAGGATTCTACCAAAAAGAATTCCCTGTTCGGTAAAGCAAAAGGAATATTCGATAAAGTAAGCAATCAATCTTCCGGTGGCGGTTCATTAAGCTCGGAAGATATAGTAGCCGGTCTGAAAGAAGCACTTTCAGTGGGTACCAATAACAGTACTTCCAAATTATCGGGTGTTGATGGTTTCTTCAAAGATGCTGCTGTAAAGATATTATTGCCGGAAGAAGCGCAAAAAGTAGAAAAAACATTGCGCAATCTCGGGATGGGTAAAATAGTGGATGATGCTATTCTAAGTTTGAACCGGGCGGCTGAAGATGCTTCGAAAAGTGCAGCGCCGATATTTTTGAATGCCATTAAAAAAATGACGATCTCAGACGGGTTGAATATTCTTAAAGGAACTGATACTGCAGCCACTCACTATTTAAAAGGAACAACTTCTATCCAGTTGGCAGCAGCTTTTCAGCCGGTGATCGATTCTTCATTAAAAAAAGTGGATGCTACCAAATACTGGAAGAATGTTTTTGATACTTATAATAAACTCCCGATGGTGAAAAAAGTAGATTCAGATCTTTCATCTTATGTTACACAAAAAGCACTGACCGGTATATTTTATTATGTAGGAGAGGAAGAAAAAAAGATCCGTAAGGATCCTATGGCAAGAGTAAGTGATATTCTTAAAAAAGTATTCGGTAAGATTTAAGCCTCATTTATAAAGTACAGAGATATTGCTTGGGTTGGGAACGGGTATCTTCACGGTGATCGTTGTTCCCTTGCCTGGTTTGCTGTCAATTATCAATTCACCATTTACAGCCAGTGCTCTTTCTTTCATTCCAAGCATACCTAAGGTTCCTTTTGATCTTGCAAGGTTTATGTCGAATCCTTTTCCATTATCTGAAACAACAAGCGTTATTGTATCATTATCATAATTCAACGATGATGATATTTTTGTAGCACCTGAATGCCTCGTGATGTTGGTCAATGCTTCCTGGTAGATCCTGAAAAGGGTTATTCCAAGCGTGTTCTCGGTTACTATCTTTTCAAGCGAAGAAGAAAAAGAGCACTCAATGCTTGTTCTCTTTTCAAATTCATCACTTTGCCATTCCAGTGCTGCGATCAGTCCCATATCATCAAGAATAACCGGCCTGAGCTGGGAAGCAATTTTCCGCAAGGTCTTTATTGCTTCGTCAGCCATTTTTATCATATCCGATATTTTTTCTTTGACAACTGGGTCACTCTGCTGATCTTTTTTATTTAACCAGCCAAGATCCATTTTGATGGCTGTTAATTGCTGCCCTAATTCATCATGAATCTCCCTGGAAATATTTCTTCTTTCTTCTTCCCTGATATCCTGCAAATGTGAAGCGAGGTGGCGAAGCTGTTCACGTGAAAGTTGTAATTCTTCGTTGGATAGATGCTGGTTTTGATTTTGTTGTTCGATCTGGATAAGCATATGGTTAAAAGCATCGGTAAGCATACCAACTTCATCATTTCCATGTTTATCGGCTCTTACAGAATAATCACCACGATCGGAAATAGCTTCTGCTGTTTTAGCTAAAGCAAGAATAGGTCTTGAAATACTTCTCTGAAGGATCTTGGAAAACAAAAATGCCAGGAAAAAGGAGAGGGCAACTACCAAAGCCATCATTATTCCATACAAACGGAATCTTTCATACATAGCGCCCAGGTCAGACCTGATATATAATGTTCCCAGTTGCCGGGTATCCTGTAATACAGGCTGGAAGCCTTCCACGGAAGAATAGGTGAAATGATAGCCTTCTGGTCCGGGTGTAACCGGCAGTTCATTTTTGATCTTGCCCGCCGTATACTGGCAGAAAAGTTTTCCATCCTTATTATATAAGCAAGCTGCTACAATATGTGGTTCGTTCTTTAATGCAGTAAGGATCTCCTTGGCAGCATCAGAATCATCAAAAGCAAGAGCAGCGGTACTATTTGCAGACATGATCTTACCGATCACTGAAACCTTTTCTACGATCTTTATCCGGAAAGTAAAATACTCATAAGTAAAAAAGGTGACGCATGTTACCAATAAGATCACAGCGCTGATAAGATAAAAAAGCCTCACCAGTTTCTTTTGTATCGGTATGTCTTTAAATAGTATCAATTGAACTATTTATTATGGTTGATAAATTTCTGCCAGTCTCAGCAATTTTGAACTGATCACGAGGTTCGCTGCCTTGGCTGCTTCATGATTTATCAGGAACTTTATTTTATTATCTCTTGTAAAGAATTTTATCATCCCACCATATTTCGCAAAATCGGGTGCATCACTTACGGTAAGAACTGCTTGTCCTTTTAAATTATCTGTGATCCGCTCTATTTTTTTTGCATCTGTAAGATTAATGAATAGAATATGGCAGTTCTTTATTTCTTCAGGATTACTATAATACCGTATGATCAATGGATGATTATTTACTTTTTCGCCTGATACAGTTTCCGCTAAATAACCGCCAAAAGGATTTTCTCCTACAACACCGATGACCAGTGGCCCATTATCAGAAGTAAAAGAAGATTCAGGCCATTCAACAAACTGGCTGAAGTTGAAAAGAAAGGCTGCTTTTAACTGGTACTCACGGGAAGGAGGTTTCTGCGCTACCAAGACTACCTGGATCACCAATAAAAGAATAGCGATCATAGACCGGGTGCTCAATATCTTTTTTATACGAGGATTGTCTGGGCGATATGGTATGTTCTTTAAAATCTGCATATGATCCTCCCATAAATACTACGTTCTACTTCGCGGGGAGGTGTAGAGGCAATATATTCCGGGTGACGGTTATTTAATAAATTTTGTCCAACCACACTTAATTCTAAAACTTTATTCAATTTCCACCCGATCCTAAGATCTGTTTCCAGGTAACCGGGAACAGATGGTTTTGGTAACTTATCTACATAGCGTATGACCGTTCCGAATTCGATCTTATTAAGTTCTATAGTTGATTGAATAAGGAATTGATGTTCGGGATCGTTGCTTTCTGCAGTTCCTCCATTCATGTCTTTGCTGCCGGGCTTAATAGAAAGATCTTTTTTCAGGAATGTATATCCTCCTTTCAGGTTCCACCAGTTATTGGGTTGATAAGTAGCGGATAGCTCGATCCCATAAGTCTTTCCTTTTACACCATTGGCAAAAGTGATCGGTATATTAAATGGTGGAGGCCCGGGTTCTGCACTCCTGATATTATTATACACATTATAGAATGTTGCCAAAGAAATGGAAAGATCTTTTGATGGTTGTGACCGCCAGCCCAATTCATAGGCGATCACAGTTTCAGACCTGAAACTATCGTTGCCTGTGATAAAAGGAAGTCCGGGAGCAAGATATAAAAAGAAATCACGATCAATTCTTGCCGGTGTTCTCACTGCCCGTGAAGCGGCGGCCCATATCGTTTGATCGTTTCCCGGCGTCCATGTGATGCGACCGTTCGGTTGATATTCAAAACCCGTGTAACTATTATGTTCGATCTTGGAGCCGATCGTAAACCGGAGACGATCTTTTATCAGCATAATTTCATCTTGTACAAAAGCACTATACAGGTATAGTGTTTTATGGCCAGGTGAAAACATGAATAGATCGAGATTGGTCACCTTATGATCCATCAACCGGAGATCAATTCCATAAGTTACAATATGACGTTTACCAAGCTGGTAACGGTTTTGCCAGTCAAGATCATATGTCTTCAGGTCCTCCGTGAACCCGTTGCCAAAGTCGCGCCAGGTATGATCATAAAAAACCTGCATCTGGAAATCGGATCTTTCGGAAGCAGTATGATTCCAACGTGCTATGATATTGTTACCTCTTGCTATCACGGCTGTTGTGTCACCGGCATCAGGATTAGGCCTGCCATCGTATAAATTGCATTCGAACGTAAGCTTATCTTTTTTTGATGCATCCCAGTCAAGCCGCAAACCGCCATTGTACATTGTCCATTCATCATTCACATCCATTCCATTTGTATCCAACATGCTTCCCATTTTAAATCCTGATCCAAATACGCGGTAAGAAAGATCATCATTTATCTTACCTCCATAACGCAAACTACCCTGGGCAGAAAGGAAACTACCTGCAGAAACTTCAGCAAAGAATCCTTTTGTATCGGTAGCTTTCTTTGTAATGATATTGATCACACCATTAACAGCATTGGCGCCCCACAATGTTCCCCCCGGTCCGCTGATGACTTCAATACGATCCACATCTTCTAATAAAACATTCTGAACGTCCCAGAACACGCCGGCATATAAAGGTGTATATACGGTGCGGCCATCGATCAATACCAGTAATTTATTAGCGAGAACGTTATTGAATCCACGGGCACTGATCGCCCATTGACTGGAATTAACCTGCGCAACCTGCAGGTTACTGGCAAGACGCAGGGCTTCTGCTAATGTCTTTGCACCTGAATTGCGAATATCTTTTTGTGTAATTACCTGGATGGCCGATGCGGCTTCAGTAAGCTTCTCGAGACGTTTTGAAACGGATATCACTTCGAGGTTCATGAGCTCTTCCAGGCTTAGATTTTTTAATGCACGTGCAGAAAGCGTATCCGGCACCTGGCTGAAACCCGTGTTTAAGATCAGAACAAGGAGAGTAGTTAAACAGGGTATTGAAAAATATTTATGTATTGACGATTCAATATTCATAAGATATCTATGATATAAAAGGTTCCTTAATGGAAATAAGTCTGAGTTTGTCTTCTTCTAAAATGTCCCTGGTCAACAGAAGACTAAAAAATATGAAATGCTCTGGAGTGTATGTGAATACAAAGTAAGTTTATTTTTTTAATGAATGCAATACAGTTTTGCTCATTTATTAAACAAATATGCTTACGGGGGAAAGCTCATCATCCGGATATATTCTTTTTTTATACTCTATGATGATCTGCCTTCCAGTTTTTGATCAGCATCTTGATCTCTTTTCCTTTTAGTTTTTCTGCGGTTGCTTTCCTTGCCAGCTCAACAAATTCTTCATCGGGTGCAAAACGTAACGCAACGATCTGGCCCGTACGCAGGCTGCTGTCCAGTAATTTCCCGGTCAAAACATAATGACGGAGATTTTCTTCTGCACGTATGGCCCTGTCCTGTGCATATAAAGCAAAAGATCGCGAATACAATGCAAGCAGTATAAGACAAATGGGAATAAGTAGCAATGTGATAGCCATCAGCACGCCGCTGCTTTCTTTAATAGCATTATTAAGATTGATGATCGTAACAGCAAGGATGAAAGCTATCAATGGATATAATCCAAAATGAAATATCGGCACCCAGCGGGTGTGATTGGAGCGGCTCTGTTCTTTCATGTGAATGATTTAGTGTTATTCAAAGTCAGCGTACAGTAAATATTTTTTTCTTATCGCTTTAAAATTACTCAATGCCGGTTCCCATGATCTTCTTATCTCATCTTCACTTTCATCATTTTTTATTTGCTGCATCAGGATATTGTTCCCGGCAAGACGATTGAAAGAATTTGTTTTGAGGAAGAAGCTGTCTTTTTCGGGGAATAACTGGTAAGCATCTAACAAATATTTTAATTGTATCCTTCCGTTCACTTTCCCCAGCACTTCTTCTTTGCTGCTTGAAACATCCCAGCCATAACATTTCTGGTCTACCAGTTTTGGATTCTTTGCTCCTTCTTTGCTTACAGGTGTGAAACAAATTAAATTCTTTGGAAGCAATGGATGACCAAATAACATAAAAGGTTTATCCGTTCCTCTTCCTTCGCTCAAAGCTGTTCCTTCGAACAGGCAGGTAGACGGATACCAATATATAGATTGAATAGATGGAAGATTGGGAGAGGGCTTCACCGGTAAAACATATTTACTGTTGTGTGTGTAGTTGCCGCATTTGATCACCTGGAAATGAAAAGGTGTGTCAGCAGAATTCTCAGCTGATTGATAATAGATATATTTTTCATTTGCTTTTGGTGATAACCATTTTTCGCCGGCGATCATAAAAGCATATTCAGCCATCGTCATTCCATATACGATCGGAACAGGTTGCATTCCTACAAAAGATCTGAACGCAGTATCAAGAACGGGCCCGTCAACATAAAAACCATTTGGATTGGGCCTGTCGAGTAACAACAATGGTTTGCTGTTCTCAAACGCAGCTTCCATATATTCCTGCAAAGAAGAAATATAAGTATAGAAACGAACGCCCACATCCTGGATGTCGAAGATCATGATATCAACATCTTTCAGGTCCTCAGCAGAAGGCCTTCTTTTTGATCCGTATAATGAAACGATGGGCAGTCCTGTTTTTGAATCTTTACTGGTGCTTACTTTTTCACCGGCATCAGCATTGCCACGAAAACCATGTTCAGGTGAGAATATTTTCTTCACTTTCACTCCAAGACTCAACAGGGTGTCCACAAGATGAGTATTTCCTACCATAGAGGTCTGGTTGGCAAAAATGGCTACGGTACGGTTCTTTAAAAAAGGCAGGTACACATTTATACGCTCAGCACCTGCAAGGATCGGCTTCAGGTCTGACTGGGAAAGACTGTATAACGAAAAGAATAAAAAAGAGATACAGGTAAGAATTTTTTTCATAGTTCATATTTGAATCAGGCATCAAATTAGTACAAAATTTGTGAGCCTGAAGTGAAAGTTTCTGGCTAAATTGCGCACTCAAAATTATTAATATGGCACAAGTTAAAAGCGGCGACAAGGTAAAGGTTCATTATCATGGACGCCTTACAGACGGTACTACATTCGATTCTTCCGACGGAAGAGAACCATTGGAGTTTGAAGTAGGCGCCGGTATGGTGATCAAAGGTTTTGATGATGGCGTTACAGGAATGACGATAGGAGAAAAGAAAACAGTGCAGATACCATCTGAAGAAGCATACGGTCCAAAGAGTGATGATATGTTACTGAAATTTCCAAAGGACCAGTTCCCGCCGGATATGAAACCAGAACCAGGCATGCAACTTACATTGAGTAATGGTGCAGGTCAATACTTCCAGGTTCGCGTGGTAGAAGTGTTGGAGAACGAAGTGTTATTGGATGGCAATCATCCTTTGGCAGGACAGGATCTTATTTTTGACATTGAACTGGTAGAGATCGTTGGCGATTCGCCATTGATCATAATGCCATAAGATAAATAGTAAAACATTTTTTTATAGCGACGGTTTAATATCCGTCGCTTTTTTTATGAACAGGTACAAAAAATAAAGCGATAGTTTTTTAGGCCATCGCTTTTGAATGTATACTATTTGCGGAAAGTATTTAACTCCGTTTCAGCCAGAATCCCAGCCATAAACCAAGCAATCCCCATCCTGCAGCAATATCTATCAGGTCTGCTTTCACTGTTGCCATCGGGGTCTGCATCCAGTTATGACCGGTATATGGATAATATAACCAGCTTATTAGTCCTACGGCCAGTGTGCTTATGAATATACCACCAAAGCTGGCGGCTGCATAGTTGCCGAATATATAGATCAATAAAAGAACAATAACCAGGTCAATGATAAAACCACGAACCATTGGCATCACCATATCGATCTTGTATTGTGGGTGATATTGTATAACTGCCCATGGTTTGCCTTCGTTAGCCTTCATTGCTTTTTCAGCTTCTTCATGTGTGGCATTCATGTTCGGTGCCGGTAACATATACTGCCCGTCTTCTGTAAGATTGCTGCTGAGATTGGCAAGTATGGCTTGCTCGTTGGGTGTATGGCCATAATTAGCGCTGTGAATTGAAGAAATACCCCAGGAGAAGAATTGCCATAAGAAAAGAAGGATAGCTCCAACGAGGGAGCCGATTAGCCATTTTTTCATAAACGTTGAGTTTTTGTTTGCAGAAAAATAGAAACTTCTTTTGGTAGTTGCAAGCTATCCTTGTTCACAATCCACATTTTTGACGAGATAAGAGTCAAGTGTCAAAGGTCAAAAGAAAAGAATTCAACAAAGATTCCTTTAGCTCTTCACCCTTAACTCTTGACTCTTCACTAAATTGTGCGAAATAATTTTCATGTTCGATAACTACAAGTTTACTGCTGCTGAGAGGTTTATGCGTTATGTGCAGATCGATACCCAAAGCGATCCGATGAGCGATACGAGTCCAACCACGGAGAAGCAAAAGGATCTTTCATCACTCCTGGCAAAAGAATTAAAAGCGATGGATATTGCCGATGCACATATGGATGAATTCGGGTATGTGTATGCAACCATTCCTTCCAACAGCAATAAAAAAGTGCCGGTGATCTGTTTTTGTGCCCATGTTGATACGGCGCCTGATTGCAGCGGCACTAATGTGAAACCGATCCTTCATAAGAATTATGATGGAAAAGATATTTTACTGCCTGATGATTCAACGCAAGTATTAAGTGTAAAAGCATATCCATACCTGCAACAACATATCGGCAGCGATATTATTACAGCAAGTGGACTGACATTATTAGGAAGTGATGACAAAGCTGGTGTTGCCGAGATCATGGACTTCGCAAATTTCATTCTTACAAATGCAGCAATAAAACATGGTGAGATAAAGATCCTTTTCACACCAGATGAAGAAGTGGGAAAAGGAACGGATAAAGTTGATCTTAAAAAACTGGCAGCCGATTTTGGTTATACATTGGATGGTGGTGATCTTGGTTCACTGGAGGATGAAACTTTCAGTGCAGATGGTGTACAGTTAATTATTCATGGTGTAAGTGCGCATCCGGGTTATGCAAAAGATAAAATGGTAAATGCCTTGAAGATTGCAGGAGAGATATTAGTGGCGTTACCAAAAGGAGAGTGGAGTCCCGAGACAACAGATGGCAAACAAGGTTATGTGCACCCGGTTCATCTTACCGGTATTGCTGAGAAAGCAACGATCGATTTTATCATCCGCGATTTCGATGCAAAGAAGTTGGCGGATCATGAATCGAAATTGAAAGTGATCGCTGAGACTGTCATGCAAAAATATCCAGCAGCAAAAATGGAATTCATTGTGAAGGAGCAATACCGGAATATGAAAGAAGTACTAGATAAGAATATAGATGTCGTGAACTATGCTGCGGAAGCGATCAGGCGATCAGGATTAAAAGTAAAACAGGAAAGCATCCGTGGCGGAACCGATGGCAGCCGTTTATCATTCATGGGTTTGCCTTGTCCTAATTTATTCGCCGGCGAACAGGCCATCCACAGCAAACTCGAATGGATAGGAGTAAAGGATATGAATAAAGCGGTGGAGATGATGGTGCATTTAGCAATGATATGGGAGGAGAAAAGTTAGACCGGTTATTTGAATTGAATCGCCTTCACCGGCTTGACCCGCTTCACAATAAAAGTAGGTATCACCAGCACCATCAGGCAGATCAGTAAAGTAGCGGCATCGATTGCAGCCACGTGCCACCAGATCATTTTCACCGGGGCTGTATTGATATAGTAAGCTTCTTCATCCAGATGAATAAAACCGGTTTGTTGCTGTATCCATCCCAGGCCCATTCCCAATAATGTTCCGATGATGATGCCTGTTAAGGCGATATACGTTGCGTGTAACAAAAATATCTTCTGTATATCCCAATCGTTTCCGCCAATCGCTTTTAATACACCTATCATTCTTGTTCTTTCCAAAACAAGAATGATAAGACAGGTGATCATGTTGATCACTGCTACAATACTCATGATGGTGATGAGTACTGCATTGTTCATGCTTTGTAAGCCGAGCCAGTCAAAAATGTTCGGGTAAATTTCTTTGATCGTCCGGCTGTACCATTCGGTGGGTAGTTTTCCTTCCTGTAGATCTGTTCCGTTGAGTTGAACATTCACATCATCCATCTTCGAATAATCATTCAGGAAAATTTCATAACCACCGATCTCTTCATTTTGCCAGTTATTGTATTTACGGATAAGGTTGATATCAGCGATCGCATAATGTTTATCATAATCTTCGATACCGGTTTTATAGATACCCGCCACATACATATCCCTCGGCCTGATATCTTCTCCTTCCTTAATAAAATAGGCAACGAGTTTGTCACCAACTTTCAATTGCAGCAGGTCGGAAAGATATTTTGAAATGATGATCTGCTTACTGAACCCGGTATCATTGAATTCAATGAATTTTCCTTCCACCATGAATTGCTTGAAATAACCCTGGTCAAAATCCTTTCCTACACCTTTCAGCAAAGCGCCTTCCATATCTTTTTTTGTCTTGAGGCCGGCCCATTTGGTGGCATATTGCTGAACACTTCTTATTGCAGGATTCTGTTTTAATAACCGAACCATGCTATCATTGGCGAGGATCGGTTTTTCCTGTACAAGAGCTCCATTGAAACGTTCGTAGTGCTGAATTCTTAAATGCCCCCAGAAGCTAAAAACTTTCTGGCTGATCGCGTCGGTGAATCCTGTTCCGAATGCCAGTGCAACAATCATGATAGCAACGCTGATAGCCGTGGCAATTACTGAAAGTCTTATAATGAAACGTGAAAATGATTGCTGCGTGTTGAATGCAATGCGTTTTGCTATGAATGAGGAGATGCTCAACGGCATAATTTTAGTATCTTGTAAAAGTAATTAAAAACACTACTTCATCTTTATTATAAATATCAGCCGTGAAGAATTTTTTTTCGATCGTATTTGTTTTAATGACCGTATCATCTTTTGCACAGATCCCCGATAAAGTTTATAAGTCGTACATCAAGACCGTAAAGATGAATCCTTTTGGCGACCAGGTGGCTTATCCTGTGATGCGATTGAACTCAAATGACCTGATAGAACTGCATTTTGATGATCTTGAAGGCGGGTATAAAAGTTACTACTACACTTTCGAATTATGTAATGCTGATTGGACACCGGCATTGGTGAGCCAGTTCGATTACCTGAAAGGATTCTCGCAATTATTGCTGAGTACATATCGCATGTCGAATACTGCGCTTACGCGTTATACGCATTACACGATCAATATGCCCGACAGGAGCATGGCGCCATCGCGTTCGGGTAATTATATCGTTCGGGTGTATGAGAACGGGGATACTTCGCAGACCATCATCACCAAAAGATTATTAGTGGTAGACCAGAGAGCTGATGTAGCTGTGCAGATCGTTCAACCTTTCAGCAGCGAATATTTTATGAAATACCAGAAGCTGCAGGTAGTGGTCAATACAAAAGAACTACAGGTGAATATTCCCAACATGCAATTGAAAGTAGTGATCATGCAAAACAATCGTTGGGACAATGCGAAATATTATACCATGCCCACTTTCATGCGAGGCAAATCATATGAGTACAGCAACGAGAGTGAGAATATTTTCCCGGGAGGAAAAGAATGGCGCTGGGCCGACCTGAGAAGTTTCCGGGTGAAGAGTGACAGGATATTTCAATTGGAAAATGAATCAAACTATACAACGATACGTTTGAAACCTGATGAAGAACGTTTCGACAAAACATATTTATACTTCAATGATGATAACGGCAGGTATATTGTTACCACCACCGATAATCCCAATCCATTCTGGCAGGGAGATTATGCAACGGTTGATTTTGCTTATATGACTCCCAATGGTAAACCTTATGCCAACCAGGACATGTATATTTTTGGCGAACTGACCAATTACGAGTTGACTGATGAATACAAAATGACCTACGATAATGAATTGGGTTATTATCGTGATAGCTTATTCCTCAAGCAAGGTTATTATAATTATAGTTACGTGCTGGTAGATAAAAGCGATAAAAAAAGAATGCCGGATATGAGTATCACCGAAGGAAATTATTTTGATACTGAAAATGAATACATGGTACTGGTATATTATAAGGACCTGGGCGGAAGGGCGGAGCAACTGGTATCTGTTACAAAAGCATCTACACTCTTTGGCAGGAAAGGCTCCGGGATCAGGGTGTATAATTAACTCGTTTTTTTCTTCTCTATTCTCCATTTTCCATTCACAATTCGCTACATTTGCGGCGGCAGGTCTTACACGACCAGCTCCTGCTGAATCCCCCAGGGTAGGAATACAGCAAGGGTATGTGGTTGAGCGGTGCGATGTAAGTAATCTGCCATTTTTTTTTAATTCCATCTCCAAATCATAGATATGAAATTCTTCATCGATACAGCGAATCTCGCGCAGATAAAAGAAGCAAATGAATTAGGAATATTGGACGGTGTTACTACCAATCCATCCCTTATGGCAAAAGAAGGTATCAAGGGTAATGATGCCATCATGCAACATTACAGGACCATCTGCGAAATGGTAGATGGCGATATCAGTGCTGAGGTTATCTCCACAGATTTTAAAGGTATCATTGAAGAAGGAAAAAAACTGGCCGCTATCCATCCAAACATCGTGGTGAAAGTACCGATGATCAAAGACGGTGTGAAGGCATTAAAATGGTTAAGCGATAACGGCATCAAAACAAATTGCACGCTGGTATTCTCTGCCGGCCAGGCGATACTTGCTGCAAAAGCGGGAGCTACTTATGTTTCTCCATTCATCGGAAGGATCGATGACAGCAATTGGGATGGCATGGACCTGATCGCACAGATGGCACATATCTATAGCGTGCAGGGATATACCTCAGCGATACTCGCTGCGTCTATCCGTTCTCCGTTACATATTGTAAAAGCTGCTGAGCTAGGCGCTGATGTTTGTACCTGCCCACTTGATTCAATACTCGGTTTATTGAAACACCCTTTGACGGATATCGGTCTTGCGAAGTTTTTGGAAGATGCTAAGAAGATGTAAGCAGTTTAGTCTTTCTTTTTCTTTCTCGGTTTCTTGATATACTCTTCATTCGTCGGCAATATCTCGTCGTCTTCTTTTTTCTTTATCCAGATGGTGATCTCTTTTTTCAAAGAACGATCTTGTTTGAGTATAGCGGTAATAATTATTGATTCTGCTTTTTCATTGAATGGGAGCACCAGGTCATTCCCTTCGAATTTACCTTCAGTAGCGGTGAATTCGATCTCTTTGGAAGAAAGCGGAAGCCATTTCCCGCTGGTGGTCCTTCCATCTATATTAATATAGTTGTGTGTTCCCTTTTTTAGACTATCCGTATAAAGATGGAAAGCAATAGAATCTATTGATTGACAAAATGCCGGCATGCTCATGACGGTCAATCCTGCCAGCATTATTTTTAGCTTGATCATGTTACAGAGACAATAAACGATTTTAACAGGTTGCATTAACGGTGCAGCAAGTTGTTAAAGCTATTACATTTTGAGAAGCTCTTTTTTCTTCTTGCAGCGTTCGATGGATTTTGAATAGATCTCCATATTGGCATCGCTCAGCGAAGCCATGATGGCCTTGCGGTAGTGCTCGATGGCTTTATCAAATTCGCCTTTCATTTCAAACATGATCCCAAATTCATTAAAGATTGTCGGCTTGTCGATGCCCGGAACGGTCAATGCCTGGTTCAGCAATTTTTCCTGTTCCTCTAATTTGTTAAGCGTAGAAAGGGTGATAGATAGGTTGCCATATACAGGTGTATAACCCGGTGTATAGGCAATGCATTTGCGATAGAAATCCTCGGCCTTGGCATAATCACGGTATTGTGTTTCGTATATCCAGGCGAGGTGATTGTATGCCTTGCCATAATCAGGAGCTTCCGTCAGTATCGCCTCTAGTTTCTGGATCGCATCCGGGAATTTCTTTTCTTTTATCAGCTCATCAGCTTCAAAGAACAACTCGTCGAGCAGTATGTTGTTATAATCACTCATCTGAAATTTTTTAAGTGAAGCAAGTTAAGTAAAGTTTGGAAAAAATTAATAAGTTCTAAAAGGTAAGATCTGGTAAATAAATACGAGAACCAATATCAGCCCTAGTATGAAAAGCACTATTCCGTGTGTTCTTGTTAGCTTGTCAAACATGAGAACCTTTGTTCCGTCTGGTAATACTTTTTTCGATGTTCGCAGTATATAGCCAAGGAAGAGTGAGACTAAGCCAAAAGTAGAAGATATATAATAACCACGAATGAGCGTGTTATATAAACAGAATAATATAAGCAGGTAACAGAAGAATATCCAGGCGTTCACGCCACTTTCAGGCTTTGCCAGTTCTTTGGTCCTTTCATTCTTTAGCTGTGATATTTTTTCTGCTGAGATGTTTACGCCGCGGTCTGCAAGTAACTTCTTCGCCAGGAAAAAATCCTGCCGGCTCCATTCATCTGGTTTCTGTATGATCTCTGATAATTCATCATTACTAAAGCTGAATAAGTAATGGTCTGAACTGATCTCGCTGATCGATCTTTCAGCGATCTTATTAAAAGCTTCATCCGCTCTATTAAAATCTTCCTGCCTGATCTTCAAATGAACTTTCTTGTCAAGATCCTCACCGATGAATTGCTTATCGAGTATCGCTTTATCGGTCTCTATCTTAAATAGAATATTCTCTTCTTTTAATACTTCAGCAAAAGCTTCCGCCTCTTCCTGTGTATAGAAAGATTGGTAAGTAGTGAATTCTTCCATGATCAGGAAGATATAAAATAAATTTTATTGAATGACCAATAGCTTGCCGGTTACCATTGTATTGACAGCTAAGAATTGAACCTTTACAAAATAAGTTCCGGGGTTCAATCCCGTAACAGGCAGGTTCCGGGTATTGATATCGGTCCATTGCTGAACGATCTTTCCCGAAACATCACTGATATAGATATTAACCTTACCCGCATTATACGGCAGCATTAAAATAGTATTGCCCGGACTAGGATTGGGTGAGAACGTCAGGTATAGACGGGCCGACCGGCCCTTTAATGATTTCACATCACTATAGATCGTCCTGTCGGAATAGGATATAGTGGCTATCCTATAGAAATACATACAGCCGGTTAATTCTTCCGGCAATATCACGTTATAAGAAAGATCAACATTACTTTTTCCACCGATGGCTTTTGAAGGAACCGTAAACATATCTTCAAAGCTGCCATCATTTGTTCGTCTTTGGATCACAAATTCTTTTGCATCTTCTTCCGCAGAAGTTACCCAATTGATATTTGCTTTATTATTTTGTTCAGATACATTGAAGTTTTTGAGTTTTACAGCGAGTATACCACCAACGGTTACAGGGACGTTTTGTGCCGGTGAATAACATTGATCATGTGCATTACTGGCTGAATTGGAAAGACCGATATCTGCCGTAATACCATTGGCGATAAGACTGGCGCAGTTAATATTATTACAGGTGATACCTACCCATGGAGTGATCGTGTAAGTACCACCGGGATAAACACCGGTTATATCAATGCTGCTGCTATAAGCACAAGGTGAAGAAATGATTATGTTGATCCATTTTGCACCGGAATTGATAACGATCGTGATGGTAATATTGAAAGTTACATTACAGGTCCCGTCGGGATTACTCGTAAAATTGGTGATCGAAGCATAAGGGTTGGTGATGTTACAAGGGTTTGCCTCTGCTTCAAATGAGAATAAGAAGAGTAATGCGAAAAGTAAAAAAGCTTTCATACACGTAGTTTAATGACCAGATAATAATCGGTGATCAAAAGGACAGAACAGATGTTATGAGTATGTGCTTTTCCGGAGGATAATGAGGGAAGATATACGGGAAATAGTGAGTGGGATTTTCCTGGATGTGGACTTAATGCTGTAAAGGTAAAACAAGTTTTGGCGGAAAGCTAGTGTTTGAGAAGATATTTAAGAGCAGCGAATACCCTTTTAAAGTACTCGCTGCTAAGAACTTGCTTTATTTAGAGAGGAAATCATTGATAAGCGCCATATCTTTTACCGGTTCTTCAACCTGCGGGTTGTGTCCGGATCTTTCGAACATGACAAACTTAGCCTGCGGACAATACATCTTATATTTCACCTGCATTTCAGGAACAGCAACGCGATCATACCTGCCGGCAATGATCAGTATAGGCATCTTCAGGTCCTTTAGTTGTTTGCGGTAATCAAAATTGCCGATATCATTTCCAACTATAAAATCACCATCTTTTCCAACCATTTGATAATACAGCTTTGTATTGAAAGGATTGGGGTAAGGCTTGCGGTTGCCACGTGGAATGAAATTATCAGGATTGTATGCATAGAGAAAACCATAAGGAACTTGTCCATATATATCCTGGTGATCCTGGTCACTGGATATAGCTCCTTCCTCACGGATCTTCATCAACTCTGCCCAAACTTCAGGATAATTTGTTTTGATCTCATGGTTGCTGTTATCATCATTCTTCTGCCACATCTCGAAACTGTGAAAGCCATTGGCGATGATGAGGTGTTTTACATGATCCGGGTATTTGATCGCATAACCTTGTGCTACCACACTGCCATAAGAATGACCAAGTATATTGATCTTGTCGAACTTCATGGCCTTGCGTAACCCTTCAAGATCTTCGATATCTCTTTCCAAAGTATATTCTTTCACATCTTTGGCTGTGTCAGATTTACCACGACCAAAACCATCAAAGTAAACCAATGTGTTTTTTGTGGAGAGTGAATCGAAGCTTCTCAATCCAACATGTGCTCCGCCCGGTCCGCCGGCAATAAAGAATATCGGGTCTCCCTGGCCGAAACTCACTACCCATAATTTAGCGCCATTAACAGTAATGTATTTACCATCGGTCCTGCTGTCGGGGAATGTTTGTGAGAAGACCTGGCAATAACCAATGATCAGTAAAAAAAGGATAGATAATTTTCTCATAAAATGATTTTATGTATGATTTGTTTTCGATTTTATTTTGAATTCTTCACATACTTATCCAGCCACTCACTCATTTCCCAAAGCATGTGCAATAGGTTTTCTTTTCCTGTATATCCATGCGATTCATATGGCAACAGAACAAAACGAACAGTTCCGCCATGTCCTTTGATTGCATTGAACAATCTTTCACTCTGGAGAGGGAAGGTGCCCGTGTTGTTATCCATTTCGCCATGTATCATTAGTAATGGCGTTTTTATTTTATCTGCATAACTGAATGGCGACATCGTATTGTACAACTCAGGTGCCTGCCAGTACGTTCTTTCTTCACCCTGGAAACCAAACGGGGTAAGCGTCCTGTTGTATGCACCGCTACGGGCAATACCTGCTTTGAAAAGTTTGGTATGAGCAAGAAGATTAGCTGTCATGAATGCACCATAACTATGACCGCCAACTGCAACACGGGTGCTGTCACCTACACCCATCTCTGCTAATTTGCGGATGGCAGCTTCTGCATTCCACGTAAGCTGCTCAATAAAATTATCGTTGGGTTGTTTATCTCCTTCACCAACGATCGGCATCGAAGCATTGTCGAGTACGGCGTAACCGCTCAATGCAAAAAAGACGGGTGAGTGGGCACCCACTTTTGTAAAAGTATATTTCGAACCACGAACCTGCGCCGCATCTTTTGCTGATTTGAATTCGTTCGGGTATGCCCAGATCAAAACCGGCAAAGGACCATCTTTCTTTGCATCATATCCTTTAGGTAAGTATAATGTTCCTGTAAGATCAACTCCATCTACGCGTTTATATGCGATCTTCTGTCGCTGCAATTGTCTTAATGCAGGTTGAGGATCGCTAAATGCAGTGATCGCGGTGAGTTTATTTTTCTTTACATCACGCAAAAAATAATTCATCGGCTCATTCTCACTTTCTCTTGAAGTAAGCACGATCATCTTATCTGCGTCCATGATACGAAGCGGGTATTCATAATAAGGTGCCACGCATCTCCACAGCATTGTAGCTTTTTTTGTATTAAGGTCAAATGTTTGAAGGAAAGGCAGATCGCCGTCAGCAGATGAACCCATAGAACGAAGTAATAGCTGCGAGTTATTATTCAAAAGCAACAAGATCGTTTCACCCGCTTGATTCTTTGTGGTCATGGGTGTGCCGATGTCAGCATAAGCATCATCGGTTCTTCTTTCAAACAATGAATCCATCTCACCGGTGGTGGGATTGAGTTTGTTCATTCTTATCTTCCTCGTAGTGATCATGCCTTCATTAACGATCGCAAGATTTGCATTGCCCCAGGTAACACCACGAAAACGCATTTTTGTTTTGAATACCTGTTTTGCTTCGCTGTCAAACGGAGCAGGCCATGCATACAAAGCATCGCGGTAATCTGATTTTTTCTTGCCATTGCCTTCGTCCATAGCTTTTATATAAGTAATGGTAGAAGGTTCATCATTTTTCCAGTCGAAGAATCTTGGAAAATCTACTACATCATCAAACCCGATCCCTCTTCCTTCTGTTGAAGGATTTTTGATCAGTGTCTTTACTAATACGCCATCGTTTACATTCCATACATGATAGGATTTAGGAAAATCTCCTACCGGAACGAGATAAGAATATGGTTTCTCTACTTTTTCCAGCAACAAATATTTTTTATCAGGAGATAGAACGAGATCACTATAAATGCCGGGTTCGCCAAATTTCCTGTCGCCACGCACGCCTGTTTTTTTCAATTGAGCAGAAGTGTAATATTCAAACAACGATTCATCATAAGCGCTTTTGATAAGATCCTGGTAAGTTCTCGCCTGGACACTTTTGCCAAGATTCTCCTGAACCACCGGTCCCTTTGGCATAGATGGTTTGCGCGGGGATACTTTTGTTTTATCAACCGATTTATAAATGATGTCATCATCGCTTGTCCACATATATGGGAAGCCAAGTGTTGCATTCAATGCATCAAAATTCACTTTCACTGCTTTCTTTTCTTCAAGGATGATCACGAACAGGTCGATACTGTTACTTGAAAAATTACAGAAGGCGATCTTTTTATCAGAAGGATTCCATTGTACATAGTTTGCTTTGAGATCGATAGGCAATCCTTTGATATCATATTCGTCCCCGCTTTTAAGATTCTTTAATTTGAACGAAGTATAATAGCTCATCCTGCTCGGTCCGAAATTGGTTGGGTTCATACGGATGCCGGCAATACGAAGCTCCGGTTGCGCAAGATCTTCCACCGAAGGATAAGAAGTTGGCTGCATCAGCAACATCCATTCGCCTTTGTTACTGATACTAAGCGTTGGTGTAGGAGGAGCCAGCAGCAAGTCCTTCATGGCTAGTGGTGGTTGCTGGTAGCTGACAGCATCCTGTGTAAAAGCGATCGAATAAAATAATAAGAATAAGGAGGTGAGTAGAAACCTGGTTGTACGCATATGATGATTTTCAACTTTCAAATTACAGTAATAAGCGTAATTTGAGTGCAACAATTTCATAAAACTCTTTTGCATGAAACGGGTTCTATTTATTGACCGCGACGGCACAATTATTAAAGAAGCACCGCCAACTTACCAGATCGATTCTTTTGATAAGCTGGAGTTCTACCCGGAGGTATTCCGTTATCTCGGTAAGATAGCAGAGGAGTTTGATTACGAGCTGGTGATGGTGACCAACCAGGATGGATTGGGTACGCCAACATTCACGGAAGAAAGTTTCTGGCCGATACATCATCTCGTGATCAAAAGCTTTTCTAATGAAAATATAAACTTCCGGGCAGTTCATATCGATCGTACTTTTCCAAAGGACCATGCACCTACGCGTAAACCTGGAATAGGAATGCTGACAGGATATTTGAATAACCCACAGTATGATATTCCTAATTCATATGTTATTGGTGATAGAATTACAGATATGCAACTGGCAAAAAATCTTGGTTGCAAAGGATGCTGGCTGAATAACGGAACACATCTTGGTGGTGCAGAGATAAAGGATACGATCGAAGATTTGAGAAAGTCAACTATTTTACTGGATACAATGGATTGGAAAGACGTTTATGATTTTTTAAAAGCCTGATCCAACACATCGCCTAATTCCGGTTTTCTTTTAAAGACAGAATTAGCGAATGGGCATAGCGGGATGATCTTGATATTATTTGTTCTCGCATGTTCAACTGCAGCCAATACCAATTGATAGCCTACATTCTTTCCTCTTAATACATCATCTACTTCTGTATGTTCAATGATCATCTTTTCTTTTGAAGGCATCGTGTAAACCAGCTCTGCCAGCCGTTTCCCGTCTTGCTCTACATAGAACATTCCTTTGCCGTTTATTTCTTTATGTGACACCTGCATGACATAAAACTATAAAATTATTTGTCATTACAGATTAGTCTTCCCATATTTGTAATGAAATGAAACAGCAAATAACAAATAAAAATTGGTGGTGGCTTGCAACTCTAAGGGGTCTGTAAAGTCATTGTCATATTTATATAAATATTCAGGCCCCGACATAGTTCGGGGCTTTTATTTTTCCAGTCATGAAGAAGATTGACATACAAACAACCAGTAAAAAGATGTTAGCCGACGTGTTCACGCCGGTAGGTATCTACCTGCGGTTGCGTGATCGTTTCCGTGATACGATCTTGCTGGAAAGCACCGATCATCATGCTGCGGAGAACAGTTATTCTTTTATCTGCATCAATGCTATCGGTGGAATAGAGATAACAGATACGAAAAGCATTGAATTTAAATTGCCGGGACGTAATCCTGAAAAGATCGCGATCAAAAAAGTAAATGAAGTGCCGCAATTGTTATGGGATTTCATGCAAAGATTCGAGGTGCAGAAGAATGAAGACAAGGAAACAAGATTTGCGCAGGGATTGTTTGGATATACAACGTATGATGCGGTTCAGTTTTTTGACACGGTAAAGTTGTCGTCAGTTGTCAGTCGTGAATCGTCAGTAATTCCTTTAATGCGCTATCGCCTTTATCAATACGTCATCGTCATCAATCATTTCAAAGATGAATTATTCATATGCGAGAATATGGTAGCTGGTATTGAGAGTGAATCAGCCATCGTTGAATCGTTGATAAAAAGTAAAGACGTTCCTGTTTATCCATTCAAAGCAAAAGAGGCTGAGGTATCGAACATGAGTGACGATGATTATAAGGAAATGGTAAAGAAAGGAATTCAAAGCTGTCTTCGTGGGGATGTTTTCCAGGTAGTATTGAGCAGGCGGTTCCAGCGATCGTTCACAGGCGATGAATTCAATGTTTACCGGGCTTTGCGGAGTGTCAATCCTTCGCCTTATCTTTTCTTTTTTGAATATGGCGATTATAAGTTGATGGGATCTTCGCCGGAATCACAAATCATCATCCAGAATGGAAAGGCAGTTGTTCACCCGATAGCAGGAACATTTAAAAGAACAGGCGATGATGAGATTGATAAGAAAGAAACAGAAAGATTGCTGAATGATAAAAAAGAAAATGCCGAACATGTGATGCTGGTGGATCTTGCCAGGAATGATCTGAGTCGTGTTTGTGATGAAGTAGAAGTGTCGCAATACAAACAAGTACAGTATTACTCGCATGTTATTCACCTGGTAAGTGAAGTAACAGGAAAACTGAAAGAAAATTCCAACCCGTTCGAATTGCTGGCGAAAACTTTTCCTGCCGGAACTTTGAGTGGCGCACCCAAATTCAAGGCGGTGGAATTGATCGATGCGTATGAACCAACAGCAAGAAGTTATTATGGCGGTGCCATCGGGTTCATGGGATTTGACGGAAGCTGTAATCATGCGATCATGATCCGGACTTTTTTAAGCAGGAACAACAGCTTATTTTACCAGGCAGGTGCAGGAGTGGTGGCAGCGAGTAACCCGGAAAATGAATTGGAAGAAGTAGGGAATAAATTGAATGCATTGAAGGCTGCAATTGTATTAGGAGAGAACATATAGACAACGGACGATAGACCATAGACGACAAGTGGTCCACAGTCTGTCGTCCATCGTCTCAAATGAAATTCAACATGAAAATATTAGTTTTTGATAATTACGATTCATTCACCTACAACCTGGTTCACCTGGTTGAAAAGATCACGCATGGGAAGCCGGATGTATTTCGTAATGACGAGATCGCGTTAGAGAAAGTGAAGGATTATGATAAGATCATCTTATCTCCCGGCCCGGGTATTCCTTCCGAAGCGGGTTTGTTATTACCGTTGATCAAAGAGTATGCTTCTTCTAAATCTATATTGGGCGTTTGTTTGGGCCACCAGGCGATCGGTGAAGCATTTGGCGGAAAGCTGGTAAATCTTTCAACAGTTTATCATGGAGTGGCAACAAAGATCAAGATCGAAAATGGAAAATCGAAAAGCGGAAATGCTGTCTTACGTGATCTGCCAGCTGAAATAGAAGTAGGTCGTTATCATAGCTGGATCATAAGCGATGATAATTTTCCTGCTGAACTGGAAGTGACAGCAAGAGATGATAATAATTATATCATGGCGCTGCAACATAAAAAGTATGATGTGCAGGGTGTACAATTTCACCCGGAGAGTGTATTGACACCAATGGGTGAAACTATTTTAAGGAATTGGTTGAAAATGTAGTCATGAAAAAAATATTACAAATATTATTTGAACACAAAACACTTTCGAGGGAACAGGCGAAAGAAGTTTTAATAAATATTGGTAAGAATATTTACAACGAACATGAGGTAACTGCTTTTATGACCGTATATCTCATGCGAAGTATCAGCATTGAAGAGCTGCAGGGATTCCGTGATGCTTTAATGGAATTATGTGTGCCGGTAGATCTTAATGGATATGATACGTTGGATATTGTTGGCACGGGAGGAGATGGAAAGAATACATTCAATATTTCAACGCTTGCGTGTTTTATCGTGGCAGGCGCCGGGCAAAAAGTGGCGAAGCATGGTAATTATGGAGCAACTTCTATCAGCGGGGCATCAAATGTGATGGAACAATTGGGATATAAATTCAAAGTCGAAAATCAAAAGTTGAAAATCGAAATGGAAGAAGCAGGTATTTGTTTCCTGCATGCACCATTATTTCATCCGGCATTGAAAGTAGTAGGACAAATAAGAAAGAATATTGGTGTGAGAACTTTTTTCAATATGCTGGGGCCGATGGTGAATCCTGCATCGCCTGCTTTTCAACTGGTAGGAGTTTACAACCTGGAGATGGCGAGGATATATAATTATTTATTACAGCAAACAGGCAAACCGTTCACCATTATTCATGGACTGGATGGTTATGATGAGATCTCTTTGACTAATGATACTAAGGTGATCAATAATGAAGGAGAAAAAATAATGTCGGCTGAGCAACTAGGCAAGAGGATGGTACAGGCTTCGGATATTGCAGGAGGATCAACACCGGAAGAATCTGCAAAGATCTTTATGAAGATATTAAAAGGCGAAGGCTCCTGGGCACAGAATGCCGTAGCGCTGGCCAATGCTGCCATGGCCCTGCATTGTACCGGCAAGTATAAAAATTATGATGGGGCTTATAATACAGCAGTAGAAAGTTTAGAAAGTGGAAAAGCATACTTGTCATTACAAAAACTGGTGAGTTTGCAATGAAGAATATCTTAGACGAAATATTAGAAGTAAAGAAAAAGGAAGTAGAAGATCAGCGCTTCGCCTTTGATGAACATTTCTTGAGGAATTTCATATCGTTGGACTATGACAGGAAATGTTTTTCACTAAAAGAGAACTTATTGAAAGAAGGATCAACCGGTATCATTGCTGAATATAAAAGAAAGTCTCCTTCAAAAGGCTGGTTTGATGAAGATGGCTCAGCTGCAGGAACCGTATTTAATTATGAACAGTATGGTGCTGCGGGTGCTTCTGTTCTTACAGATAAGACTTTCTTTGGAGGAGATATTTACGATCTTGATGTTACAAGAGCGATCGTGAATATTCCATTGTTGAGAAAAGATTTTATTCTCGATGAGATACAGATCCAGTTTGCAAAAGCCTGTGGAGCCGATGTGATCTTATTGATAGCAGCGATTCTAAGTCCGGAAAGAACAAAAGAGCTGGCGATTGAAGCAAAAAGATTAGGAATGGAAGTTTTGCTGGAAATTCATAGTGAAAAAGAACTTGGACATATTTGTGAAGAGATCGATATGGTGGGAGTGAATAATCGTGACCTGAAAGATTTTTCTGTGGATGTGAACAGATCGATACAATTAGGTAAGTTAATACCAGTTGATAAGATCAAGATATCTGAAAGTGGTATTAGTGATGTGAAAACAATTCATTTATTAAGAGAACATGGCTTCAAAGGCTTTTTGATCGGTGAAGCATTCATGAAAGAAAATGATCCGTCGGAAGCATTCAAGAATTTCATAAACAAACTGAAAGCATGAGGATAAAAGTCTGTGGCATGACGAGCCTTGAACAGATCCGCGAGTTGGAATACATCGGTGTGGAGTTTGCCGGGCTGATCTTTTATCCGAAGTCGCCACGGTTTGTAAAGAAGTTTCATTTAAGTGCGATCGATCTGCGGAACCAGAAAATGAAGATCAATAAAGTGGGTGTGTTCGTCAACCCAACAAAAGAAGAAGTGCTGCGAACGATCGATCTCTGGAGATTGGATATGATACAGCTGCATGGTGATGAAACTCCTTATTTCTGCCAGCAGCTGAGTGAATACGTTACGGTGATCAAAGCGTTGCGAGTAGGAGAGAATGCGTTGATGCAATGGGATCTTGACCAGTACAAAGATGCCTGCGATCTTTTCCTGTTCGATACGATGCATGATGATTATGGTGGCAGCGGTAAGAAATTCAATTGGGAATTATTGGAGAAGACAAATACACATAACCCGTATTTTTTAAGTGGTGGTATCGGACCGGATGATACGGATGCAATAAAGAAATTTCAATCGGCTGCTAAAGATCTTTTTGCGGTGGATGTGAATAGTAAGTTCGAGATAAGACCGGGAGAGAAGGATATGGATAAAGTGAAGGATTTTGTTGAGAAGTTAAAGGGTTAAGATATTAACGAGTTAATGAGTTAATGAGTGAAGCTGAATAGTATTACCGAACGATGAAAGGATTGCGACGCAACAGGCGATGCTATGAAAAACTTACGCTGGTATCATAATAATAAAATGGGAAACAGATCATACAAACAACCGGATGAATTTGGATACTACGGTAACTATGGCGGGGCATATATTCCCGAGATGTTGTACCGTAACGTAGAAGAATTGCGTTTGCGTTATCTCGATATCATGCAGGAAGATCCTTTTAAGAAAGAATTTGACCAGTTGCTGAAAGATTATGTTGGCCGTCCCACACCTTTATTTTTTGCAAAACGGTTAAGTAAACAGTTCAACACAAATATTTATTTGAAGCGGGAAGATCTTTGTCATACCGGCGCACATAAGATCAACAATACGATCGGGCAGATATTACTGGCGCAACGTTTAGGTAAGAAAAGGATCATTGCAGAAACAGGAGCGGGGCAACATGGCGTTGCCACTGCAACCGTTTGTGCGTTGAAAGGTGTGGAGTGTATCGTTTATATGGGTGAGAAGGATATAGAAAGACAGGCGCCGAATGTTGCAAGAATGAAAATGCTGGGAGCAACAGTGATACCGGCAACCAGCGGAAGTCAAACATTAAAAGATGCAACGAATGAAGCGATACGTGATTGGATCAACCATGCTGATGACACTTATTATATAATAGGAAGCGTGGTGGGACCGCATCCATATCCTGATATGGTGGCAAGATTTCAAAGCATCATCAGTGAAGAGATGCGCTGGCAGTTAAAAGAAAAAACCAATAGCGAATTGCCTACGCATGTGGTAGCTTGTGTTGGTGGTGGTAGTAATGCAGCGGGTGCCTTCTATCATTTTTTAGATGAGACGGCTGTGGAGTTGATCGCGGTGGAAGCAGCAGGACTTGGGTTGAATAGCGGTCATAGTGCAGCGACCACTCAATTAGGTAAGCCCGGAATTTTGCATGGAAGTAAAAGTTTACTGATGCAAACAGAAGACGGGCAAGTTATAGAGCCGCATAGTATCTCGGCGGGGTTGGATTACCCGGGCATCGGTCCGCTGCATGCAAATTTGTTTGAAAGCGGGAGAGTGAAATTTTTAAGTGCAACAGATGAAGAAGCATTGAATGCGGCATTTGAATTGAGCAAAACAGAAGGGATCATCCCGGCACTTGAATCAGCACATGCGTTAGCAGCGCTCAATCAATTAAAGTTTTCCGATAAAGATGTAGTGGTTATTTGTTTAAGTGGAAGAGGTGACAAAGATCTTGCGACGTACATGAAGGCAATGGCGAATGACGAATGACGAATTGAAAATTTATTTTATGAAATACATACTCTCTGTTTGTTTGTTGACTGCATTGTTTTCCTGCGAGGAAAATTATTTTAAATACAAAGTTGAAATAACCAGGATCGCAGATAGTTGTGAGAACAAAGAAGTAAGCCTCAACATTACTTCAAACATCGATGGCCGCAGGTATGAATTCAATAAATGCTTGCCTGATAATTATGATGAGAGGAATTGTGAAGTAAGAAGAAGTCATGATTCAGTATTCGTTCGTTTTAAGAATGTGCCCGTTCAAAGCACGACCAGCAAAGTCACATTGGATATTGATACATGGCCCATCTATAATTATATAACTATTGACGATGTTACGTTCGTGGTAATAGGAGCGGGGAATTAGAATTTTGAATTTTTAATTGTGAATTTTGAATTGGCTATGAGAATAAAGGATCTCTTTCAAAAAAAGAAGAATAACATCCTCAACATTTATTGCACGGCGGGATTTCCAAAACTGGATGATACATTGAAAGTGATGAAAGCCTTGCAGGAAAATGGTGCGGATATGATCGAACTGGGAATGTCTTACAGTGATCCGCTGGCAGATGGACCAGTGATACAAACGAGCAGCAATATCGCTTTGCAAAACGGGATGACGATCAGTAAACTTTTTGAACAATTGAGAGACTTCAGGAAAGAAATTCATATACCGGTTGTATTGATGGGGTATATGAATCCTGTTCTGCAATATGGATTTGAAAGATTTTGTGCAGATGCTTCTTCAGTTGGAATAGATGGATTGATACTTCCCGATCTGCCGATGCATGAATTTGAAAAGGAGTATAAGGGCATCATCAAGAAGTATGATCTTGATCTTATTTTCCTCGTCACGCCCGAAACTTCCACTGAAAGAATAAAAAAACTCGATGAATTGAGCAGTGGTTTTTTATACGCCGTTTCCTCATCATCCATTACAGGATCGGACAAAGACTTCCCGGCGGTTGAAAAATACCTTCAAAGGCTACAAAAAATGGATCTTAAAAACCCGGTATTGGTGGGATTTGGTATCAGGGATAAAGCAAGTTTCCAGGCGGCATGTGTCCATGCAAATGGAGCCATAATTGGTACAGCTTACATTAAGTCGTTGAGTGATATGGGGGATATAAACGCTAAAACAAGAGATTTCCTAGGCGGAATTTTACAATGAGCGGAAGACGGGACTCGAACCCGCTGCCTACAGCTTGGGAAGCTGTCGCTCTACCGGGTGAGCTACTTCCGCATGAAAAGTTAAGTTACGATCTTATGCATAAATCATCAAATAGATTAGCGATATTTGACCTATGTTATATATTCTGGTACTCATTCTAATCGCATCCGGATCTCTCTATTATTTCGAACAGAAACGGAGAATCCGCAAGGCACAACAAAGCGAAGAGTGGAAACAAAAGGAAGATTGGAAACAACAGTTTGAAGAAGTGATCAACAAAGTGAAAAACAAATAATCCTCTTTTGTAAAACGGCTTACTCTTTACTTAACGCTTAGATCTTAACTTGCCAACCAATTAATTATTATTAACGTCAGTATACTTGCATGAAAAAATTTTTCCTGGTACTCTTATTAAGTCCGTCGATGTTATTGGCACAAAAGACCAATAGCGGTTTTACCATTAAAGGAGATATCAAAGGGCTGGCTGATAAAACATACATCTCCCTGGTGCCCGCAGAAAAGCCTACTGATACAGTAGCAAGAAGTATTTCCAATAAAACATTATTCACACTTACGGGACAGGTACCTGAACCGGGTTTATATTTTGTTATTATCAAAGGTCAACCGAACCCACCCATGTTGTTCATGGGGAATGAGAACATCACGTTGAAAGCTGATATGAGTTCTTTGCAGAAGATAACTGTAGAAGGTTCAAAGATCCATGCAGATTACGAAGCCAATAATAAGTTGTTATCACCGTACCATGAGAAGATCGGTTATTATTCAAAAATGATCCAGTCTACCCCTGATCCTGTGGCTGCCGATTCAATAAGGGTCATTGCAAGAAAATATATAGATACCATCAGTACAAAAGCAACCGAGTTCATTACACAGCATCCTGCTTCGCCGGTATCTCCACTGGTTGCCCTCATTATTGTTTATAGTTACAGCCAGAAAAATTACCAGCTTGCAGACGGATATTATAAGTTGTTGAAGCCAGAGGCTCAAACCGGTTTCTATGCCAACATATTAAAATCTTCTATTGATGAATGGAAGATAGGGGCAATAGGAACAGATGCTATTGATTTCACCCAGAATGATACTACCGGTGTCCCGGTTTCACTATCCAAATACAAAGGTCAGTATGTGCTGGTTGATTTCTGGGCGAGTTGGTGCGGACCGTGCAGAAGAGAAAACCCTGCCGTAGTTGCTGCATTCAATAAATTCAAAGCAAAGAATTTTACTGTTCTTGGTGTTTCACTTGATCGTGATAAGAATAAATGGATCGAAGCAATTCATAGTGATGGACTTTCATGGACACATGTGAGCGACCTGAAATACTTTAATAACGAGGTAGCTGTTTTATATAGGATCCAGCAGATCCCACAAAATATTCTTGTTGATCCATCGGGTAAGATCGTTGCCAGGAATCTGAGAGGCCCTGAATTGGATTCGAAACTTTGCGAGTTATTAGGTTGTAATTAATCATCCAGCATACCTGTATCGTTACATGGTACAGTTCACCGCCACGATAAAACAATTTGCCAGCCAGGGAGAAAAGACCGGCTGGACCTACATTGAAGTTCCCTCAGATGTTACCGAAGCACTAAAGCCCGGCAACCGGAGATCTTTCCGGGTAAAGGGCAAATTAGATGAATACAAGATCAAAGCGATTTCCCTGTTCCCGATGGGCGGCGGCCTTTCCAGCACATTGGGATCCTAAGCTTAGAATTCCACGTGGACAAGTTGTCGCG
>JADMIO011107745.1_pt1 | contig 48889 bp, 43 predicted proteins | sample 8958161 | NCBI WGS metagenome assembly JADMIO01 (sample SAMN16585339, study PRJNA669376) | soil metagenome | isolation source: Crop rotation soil | place: USA: Cullars Rotation, Alabama | collected 2011
CCGCGACTTCAAGTCACGTGAATTCCAAGCTTCGGATCCCACTGTGCTGGAAAGCTGCCCGTGGATCTGCGCCGCATCATGTTGCAAACCAACATCGGGATCGGCCGCGACCAGCTAAAGCCCGAGGAAGCCCGCGCCCTCCGGACCTGGCTGGCAGCCAATCCCACGATCGGCGGCATCTTCATCGCGCCTGTGGCCGCGAATTTCAAAGCACCGCGCACCGACATCGTGAGCGAACTTCGGGCCATCATCCTCGGGCTGTAACAGGAAACCACTGTGACGGCTCCCCCGCTCTGAATTCGGCGTCTGCGGGCTTGATCGAGCCGCAATGAAAGGTTTCCTTGGTGGGGTTGCGTGCTCCATCCAAATCCTTCGTGACCATGACGCGATCCCTTCTCCTCGTCCTGGCAATCGTGGCCGGGAGCGGCTTGGCCGCTGCCCAGGAGGAGGGCGACAAGGCTTTGTTCGAGGCTCTCGGGCGGATGGATTGTACGGTCGTACCTATCTGGGCGGCGGGAACCGGTCCCGGCGAGACGAAGCCCGATATGGCCGAAGGTTTCCAGAAATCGCCGGAGGGGTCGTTGCTATTCCGTCCGGTCGTGAAGCCGGAGATGATCATCATCCCGCCTCCAAAAGGAACTCCTCCCACCGGTGTCGCCGTCTTGTTTTGCCCTGGGGGCGGATACGGCGCTCTTGAGACCGTCTCGATCGCGCAGGGCTCCAAATGGCTCAATGAAATGGGAGCCACGGCCGTGCTCCTCAAGTATCGGGTGCCACGCCGGGCGGCGGGATCGCCCGCGTATCAACTCCCGCTCATGGACGCCCAGCGAGCGCTCGGCCTGCTGCGCTCCCGGGCCAAGGAATGGAATCTTGATCCCAGCAGGATCGGCATCATTGGCTTTTCGGCGGGCGGGCATCTGGCGGCGATGGCGAGCAATCTCCACGAAAAGCGCACTTACGAACTGATCGACGATCACGACAGGGTTTCATGCCGGCCGGATTTCTGCCTGCTTGTCTACCCAGCGTATTTGACCCATCCGATCCTCGAGCTCAAAGCGGACCCGGCGCTCGAACAGGAAAAGATGTCGCCCGAGCGGACGCCGCCCACGTTGATCACCGTGGTCCGACCCGACAAATTCACCGTCGGCTGTGTCAACTACTTCGCGAGTCTGCGCAAGGCGGGGGTTCCAGCCGAGCTCCACATCTTTTCCTCAGGCGGTCACGGAGGCTGCTTCGATCGCTACCCGCTGCTCGGCTGGGGCTATGAAGCGGCGCGCTTTCTCCGGGATCACAAGGTTCTCGACGAGCAGGCGGTCAAGACCGGGGACGCGTGGCTCCGAAAGCAGGAAATCGCGGTCAAGTCGAAGCTGTCGGCACTCGCCGATACTGCGGGCGCCGCGAAAGTCGCGCCTCATTTGAACAAGGAATCCGCGCGGCCGGAAATTTCCGGAGCCCTCGCTGATCCTGGTCTCAGCGCCGGCGACGGAGAGTTGCGAAAACTACTTGGTCCGGACGCTCCGATCATCCCCTTGTGGCCAAAGGGAACTCGTGACGACGACCCCTTCCAGGCGGCGCCTCCCGCTCCTGAAACAAACACGACGCTTCCGAGCCCCACGGATATCCTGCGCATCACGAATGTGGTTCTGCCTACCATGGCAATAATGCGGCCTCAAAATCCCGACGGTCGCGCGGTCATTGTCTGTCCCGGAGGCGGCTACCGGATTCTGGCGTCGGAACACGAAGGAGTCGAGGCGGGCCGCTGGCTCAACGGCCAAGGCATTACAGCGTTCATTCTAAAATATCGAGTTCCTCAGCGGGAGGGAGTCCCGGTCGCGCTGCAGGATGCTCAAAGGGCCATTAGTTTGGTAAAATCGCGCGCTGCGGAATTTGGTGTCGACCCGGATTGGGTGGGCATCCTCGGCTTTTCCGCAGGGGGAAATCTGGCGGCGTTGTGTTGTCACAGCTACGATCACCGCAGTTACCAGCCTATCGATGACGCCGACAAGTTTTCCTGCCGGCCCAGTTTTGGATTGCTGATCTATCCGGGGCGTCTGGCGGACAATGAGGGGAAACTGGTCGAGCCCTTCACCGCACCCCGTCGCAACCTGACGCCGCCGATCTTTGCCGCCGTGGCCGCGAATGATAAATCAGTCGAAGGAGACTTCCCCTACGTGCTCGGCCTTCGGGAAGCGCGCGTGCCGGTGGCTTTTCACGTCTATGAAAGCGGTGGCCACGGCAAGGGGCTCAGGCCGAATGGCTACCCTTTTTCCAACTGGACCCTTGCCGCCGAGCGCTGGCTCGGAGACTTGCTCCCAGTCCCGCAATAGATGTGGAACTCTCCCTCTTCATCCCCTGACGCGCCAAGCTCGGAACTTTACTGCGCGTCCACTTCCTGCAGCCTTTTGGAAAGGAACGAGCGCTCGGATTTCAATTCGGTAAGTTGGAGCGCTTTGCGAAGGTGAGTCGTGGCTTCCTCAAAGCGGCCTAGCTGGGCTTCGAATTCACCCAGGACCGCATAAGTCAGGTAATAATTTTCCAATTGCCGCCGGTCTGAAATCGCCTCCACCGCGCGCAGTCCGGCCTCCGGACCATGCACCTTGGCCAGCGCCACCGCGCGATTCAAAGCCACGATCGGAGAGTCCGAAATCTCCATCCACCGATCGTATTGGGCGAGAATTGCCCGCCAATTGGTCGACGCGTAGTCATCCGCGGTGCAGTGGAAAGCGGCGATTCCGGCTTGAAGATGATATTCGCTGAGTTCGTCCCCCGTCGCCGCCTGCGCCAGGTGCTGGATCCCGAGATTGATCAATTCGCGATCCCAGGCGCTGCGATCCTGCTCCTTCAGGCGCAGAATCTTCCCTTCCGCGTCGGTGCGAGCTGGCAATCGCGCGGCGTCGAGCAGCATGAGCGCCAGGAGCGCGTGCGTGCGCGGCTGATCGGCGGCGGAATGCGCCAGGAGCAGATTCGCCAGCCGGATGGCTTCGTGGCAGAGTTCCGCCCGCACGAGGCTTTCGCCGCTCGAGGCCTTGTAGCCTTCATTGAAGAGCAGGTAGATGGTCTGGAGAACGCCATCGAGGCGCGGGGAAAGCTCTTCGCCCGACGGAATCTCGAAGGGGATCTTCTGCTCCTGGATGCTCTGGCGCGCGCGGGTCAGCCGCTTGGCGATGGCGGCCTCGGAAGCGAGGAAGGCTTTCGCGATCTCCGCCGGGCTGAAGCCGCACAGCGTCTTGAGGGCCAGGGCGATCTGCGCTTCCTGGGGAATGAGCGGATGGCAACAGGCGAAAAACAGGCGCAGACGGCCGTCCTTGATTTCATCCTCGAACATCGGGGCGTCTTCCGAGCCGGGCTCGGACAGCCGATGCTCGATGGTCGCGATGATCTCCGGCTGCTTTTCATGAAACCGCTTCTCCCGCCGCACGATGTCGAGGGCCAGGTTCCTCGAGGTCTGCATCAGCCAGGCCGCCGGATTTTGCGGGATGCCGTAGAACGGCCAGGTCTGCAACGCGCGCACCAAGGCCTCCTGAACGACATCCTCGGCCATCTGCAGCCGATCGATGCCAAAGATGCCCGTGAGCACGGAGACCAACTTGCCCGATTCCTGGCGAAACAAATGCTCCGCCAATTGTGACACGCCTCCGGCAGGCGCCACCGAGCCGGCGGCGTCAGGCATGCGCGAGTTCGGGCGCCGCGCCGGTGCGAAGCGAGTGCACCAGAGGGCACTCCGGGGCCACCGGCCGGACTTCCACCACGGTGCCGTACTCCAGCAGCGGACACCGCTGCGCAATGGCGACCGCTTCGTTTTCGTCCGCAACGCTGATCAGGAAATAACCGCCGATGGCTTCTTTCGATTCGGCAAACGGCCCATCGACCACCACACGGCCCTTGGCGCCGGAAACGAGCTTGCCCTCGGCGTAAAGAGGGTTGGCGCCCTTCATTTTGCCTTCCTCCTTGAGGGACTCGAACCAGCCCATAAATTGGCCGAGGGTGTGTTCGAGTTCTTCGGGAGACAGGCGCTTCTGCCATTCATTGCCGCGGAAGAGGAGGAGGTAGTCGGTATTGTTATTCATAGGAGTGGGGTCAATTGCAGTTTGCTTTAAAACGAACGGAAAATCGGGTTCAGGACATCAATTTTCACTATTCTTCAACGATCGTCTTAAATCCACCGTACGCCATGCGCTTGCAATCGAAGGGCATGGCATCGGGTTGCATCTTAGCCAGGCGTGGATCCTTCATGACGAGGGCATTGACGCGGTCACGATCGGCGCGGCTTTTGAAGACGATCCAGGCAAAGATGACTGTCTCATCGGGCTTGGCCTTCGCCATGCGGGGAAAGGGCACCATTTCCTTCACGTCGAGATCTTCGCCCACGCATTCGCGGTATTCCAGAGCGCCGTGCTCCCTCCAGATCTTGCCCGCCTTGCGCGCAATGCGACGATAGACGGCGAGTTTGTCCTTTGGCACCGGCAAGACATATCCATCAACGTAAGCCATGGTACGTGTCGTCGTGGGCGGTTAGCGGACAGCTTTCGCGGCGTCGGCCTCGGCAACTTTCTTCAGATCGGCGAGCCCTTTTTCAAAGTCGCCACCGACCATTTTGTCGCAGTTCATAAAGAGGCCGACGGCTTTAAACATGAAATTGTTGGTCCCTGACATCCCCCAGGTGACCAGCGTCTGATCGCCTTCAGGCTTGAAGGTGAAGTCCGCGGTGTTGGTGGCCACAAAGGGTCTTTTAAACTCCAGTTTGAACTGGACGAGATCACTGGGACGGCTGTCCGTGATCGTCATCGCCCCCTCCCCGACCTTGTTATTGCCGGTCCAATAGTATTTAGCCCCGATGCCAGCATCCGGCCCTTCGTAAGTCATTTTCGCATTGGGATCCATCTTGGCCCAGGGGGACCATTCCTGCCATTGGTGGAGATCGTTGACGTGTCCAAAGACGACATCAGGCGGAGCCTGGATGGAGATGTTGCGCGTGATGCGGAAGGTAGAGGGCTGGAGCGCGACAACAACGACGAAGCCGGCGATGATGACCGCCAGGGAGATAAGAATCGTTTGGAGCATGGATGGGTGGCGAATTTGAGGACGTGACGAAGAAGTGGACGGGATCAACGATTGAGCAGGGCCGAGAAGGCTTTGCGCTCGACCCAGAGGAGGTAGAGGGGGATCACGACGACGATCAAGAGCATCGGATTTAGCATTCCAACGCCTTTCATGATGAAGACATTGAAGGCGAGGATGTTGACGATGATAGGCCCGAGTATGAGCAGTCCGTAATTCCGGGTGCGGGGGATGGCGACCAGGATGCCGCCGATAAGTTCCAGAATTTTGACGAAAATCATGTATCCCGTCGGCCCAAAGACCTCCATGAACTGCTTCGCCAATGCCGGCATCTCCTGCTCAGGAACCTTATTTAGGAGGAAGGGGATTGAGGCTAGGAGGAAAAGGGCGCCGAGGAGGGCGCCAGCGATTGTGGGTAGGTATTTCATAGGTGCAAGAGAGACTGCGATACGGTTTACTTCTGAATGGCGCTGGGGTCCATGTAGATCAATTCCCAAAGGTGGCCATCCAGGTCCCGGAAGCTGTGTTGATACATGAATCCGTAGTCCTTCGGTTCGCTGTAGGTCGAGCCGCCGGCGGCCACCGCTTTGCTCACGAGAGCATCCACCTCTCCGCGGTTTTCGCAGGACAGGCACAGGAGCACCTCGTTGCTGGTGGCGGTGTCGCAAATGGCTCCGGGCGAAAATTCCTCGAACTTCGGATGCGTGAGGAGCATCGCGAAGATGCTGTCGCTGATCACCATGCAAGCGGCCGTGTCATCGGTGAATTGCGGATTGAAGGTGAAACCCAGCGCCCTAAAGAGCTCCATGGATTTCGGGAGGTCTTTGACGGGCAGGTTGACGAAGATTTGCTTGTTCATGAATGCGCAGGTGGGGCTGGGGCGAAGAGTGTGCCGGAATCCGCGGACGATTCCGCCCCGAGGACGGCTTCGAGGCGGTCGAAATTCTGTTGATTGGCTTCCACGCAGACGGCCTGGACTTTGGCGTAATCGTCGGCGGACTCAAATCGCATCCGCCAGGTGATGCCGGTCTTGCCCTTCTCTTCGGCAAGGGTGACCGCCAGTTCAAATTTTGGCCACGAGACGTGTTTCACGACAATGATCCCTGGTTCTACGATCTCCCCAAAGACATTTTCGTTTTTGTAATCTGTGCCGTCGGGACCATGCATCACGAAACGCCAGTGCCCACCGGGGCGAAAATCGAATTCGTGGAAAGTGTTCTTGAACCCCTTCGGTCCCCACCATTGCGCCAGGAGTCTCGAGTCGCGAAAGGCGCCGAAGACGCGCTCGGGAGAAAAAGCGATCACCCGGGTCGAAATGATTTCGGAGGAAGTCTCGTTGCTGTTCATTGGTGATTCGTCGTCAGTTTCCATCAGACGACGAACCAGCGGAGTCGGGAAGGACACTTTGTGTCAATTTTTTTTGACGAAGGTCGAACTGGGGTGGAATCCATGCGCGCCCTTCCATAGGCTGCTATGAGTCCTATCCGTCCTATGGCCATTTTGGCCCGAGTTGGGGATGAAGATGAAGATGAAGCTCGCCCGAAAGGCACCTGCCGCCACTTGTCCCGGGCGCCGCCACCTCGGAGGGAGAGTCAAGCCCAAGCGAGCACTGAATCGCGCTCTGGCGCGACCGGCGACACCCCGTTAAACGATTAACCTGCGATGCTCGAACCCAGCACCGAAACATCCGAAACGCCAAAACCTGGCGTCCGGCCAGGGCGCGTGCTGCTCGTCGACGATGATGAGATATCGCGCAAGCTCCTCGGAGCGGCCCTGCAAAGGATGGGATTTGACGTGTTCACCGCCGCGCGCGGCGAAGAGGCGCTGCACCTCATCACCACGACGGAGCCCGATCTGCTGGTGCTGGATTTCGAAATGCCCGGATTGAATGGGGCGGAGGTCTGCCACCACTTGCGCATGAGTGAACAGGAATCCATCCGGAATTTGCCGGTGATCATGCTGACGGCCCACGCTGGCGAAGCGGAGGAACTGGGGTGTCTGCAAGCGGGGGCCAATGATTTCGTCACCAAGCCCGTGAGCCGGGAAATCCTCACGGCGCGCATCCAAACGCAACTCCGGCTGCGTGCGCTCGCGGTGGAACTGCAATCGCAGAATGACGAACTCGGCCGCTGGCGCGCCGCGCACGAAGCCGATCTGGCCGCGGCACAGGCCACGCAACAGGCCTTGATTCCTTCGATCCCACCTCCCCTCACCGGCTGGACGGTGCAAAGCATCTATCAACCGGTGATTCAGGTCGGCGGGGATGTCTTTGGCTGGCATTCTGCCGGCGAGGGACGCTGGCTGTTCTGGTTGGCCGATGCCACCGGCCACGGCGCGGCAGCCGCGCTGTTTACCGCCCTGGCGGCGCAGCTTTTCCGCCAGGCCGCCGAGACGGAGAGCGAACCTTGCGCCGTTTTACGTGCCGTGAATCGTCAGTTTCGCAGCGTCTTCCGCGGGCACTCGTTCATGACCGCCTGCTGCGCCTTGGTCGAGCCGCATGGCGGGCTGACCTTTTCCAGCGCCGGGCACCCGCCGCTGCTCGTTCGACGCACGGATGGCGAGGTCGAATCGCTTGGTCCGCATGGTACGTTACTCGGCCTGGACGAGGAGATCGGACCCGGACTGGATCAAAGCCGAACGATCCTCAAAAGCGGCGATGTGGCACTGCTCTACACCGACGGACTTGTTGCGCTTCGGAAACCGGATGGAGAGCGCTTCGCGCCCAAGGCTCTACCCGCGTTCCTGCCGCAGCTCACTCCGGGCCCGGATTTCCTCACCCGATTGCTCGCCGATTTGCATGAGCATTCGAACGGAGAAGCGAGCGACGACGACGTCGCCGCCGTGGCTCTCTTAAAGATCTAGCAGCCGACATCGGGAGATGACGCAAATCATCCGGCCCGCGCGAAATCGACCGGTTGGTCAAACGATGTGACCACTGTTCACGACTTTCGCCTTCTTCATCTCGGGATTGGTGGTCATCCACGCGGCTGCGGTGAGCGATGATCCACCGTGGTGGAAGTCAATCGTAGGTGGGACCTGGGTGCCGAAGGTGACGAAATGGAAAGCCGGGCCAATGGACCTCTACTTTGCGGAGGAACAAGGCCCAGCCGGTAGGCACACCTTCGAAAAGCCAAACTACCGCGCGGTCCTGCTCCGGAGCATCGCCTGGGTTGGCAAGCGCGCCAATCCCGACAAATTCTGCTCGAAGGAAGAGCTCGAAGCGCTCCGGAATCCGCAAGGCAAACTGGCCCGCCCGCAGTAAGTCCTTGGGGAAGCGATTTATCCCCGCTCCAAGGCGATCGAAAGTGACTCTCCCTCGCCCTCTTCATTTTCATCGCTCCATGGTCAGCAACAGGTCGAGGAATTATACTCCAGAGATGTCTTCATCAGCTACACCAGCCAGGAGGAGGTCCCTGGCTCGACGCGCGTGGATGGACTGACCAAACAGGCGCACGTGCGCTACTTTTCCCTGCCGGTCAAGGATCGTTCGCCGATCGTGAAGATCGTCCTCGAAAGCTATAAGAACGGCATCGCACCGACGACCTTCGCCATCACGACCGACGATGAAGTTCCTCCGCTCCATCCATAAATCGAGACCGCCCCCCATTTCTCTCTTGTCTCCTTTTCATTCCAATCCGAGCGCAACCCGAGCTACGATATCTTCCCATGACCCCGCTTCGCCGCATCCTCCTCGCCATTTCGAGCGTGATTGTCGCGCTTTCCTGTCACGCCGCCGACCCCGCTCCGATGTCGGCTAGCGAGATCGCTTCCAAGCTCAGTGCTCTCCAGCAGAACGGCTCGACGTATGTCCGCGTGCGCATGGAGATCAAAGGCTCCGCCAGTGAGACCTTCCAGTTGCAAATCAAACAACGCCGGACCAAAGATGCGTCCGACGTTGTCTACCAGGTTCTGTGGCCCAAGGAGCGCAAGGGCGAATCCGTCCTGCTGCGCAAGTCGGGGAACCGGGCCGCGACCGGCTCCGCTTTCACTCCGCCGGGCAAAATGCGCGCGATCGAAGACATGAAAGAGCCGCTCTTCGGCAGCGACCTGTCCATGGAAGATATCGTGGAAAACTTTTTCTCATGGGATCAGCAAGCGCTCGCCGGCGTCGAGGCCATCGACGGCGTGAATTGCCAGATTCTGGAGTCAAAGCCCGGCAAAGGCGAGCGGACGACCTACGGCTCCGTGAAGACCTGGGTGGACACGCGCCGCCTCGTTCCGCTTCGGGTGGAAAAATATTCCAGCTCTGGAAAACTGGTCCGCCGCATCGACACCACCCGGGTGGTGAGCGACGCCGGCCACCCCATCCCCGCCAACCTCGCCGTGCAGGGTCCTCGCTCGGGTTCGATCACGGACCTCGACGGCTCCAAGATCAGCCACGACGTCAGTTACACCGACAAGGATTTCACCGCGGAGGCCTTGAAGGAAGTCACCGGGACGACGCGCGAGTAGTCCCGCGCTCCGGCTACCGCCCCGCGCCCGCGAGTTCCGTCGACCGCTGGAAGGAGTGGCGGATGAAGTTTGCGCCAAGATCCCAGATCGGTCCGGGGAAACTGCGGCAGTCTCCCAACACGGAATCGAGCGCGGTCACAAACCGGTCGATCTCGCGTTCCCCGATAATCAGCGGGGGAAGAATCTTGATCACATCCGTGCCATGACCGGCGAGTTGCGTGAGGATGCGATGCTTTTGAAACAGCGTGGTCACGAGCATCTGCGCGAAGAGTTCCCGTTCGACCCGGTGCAGCAGCTTCCAGCCGAGCCGTGTGGAGAGTTCGGACGGTTCGTGGAACTCGATGGCGATCATCATCCCGAGCCCTCGCACTTCTTTGATCAAGGAATGGCGTTTCTGGAGTTCGCGCAGACGCGCCACCAGGAGGGCGCCATTGTCTCGCGCCCGTTCGACGAGCCGCTCATCCTCCAGCACCTGGAGCGTGGCGAGGCCGCAAGCCATGGCCAGATTGTTGCGGCCGAAGGTGGAAGAATGCACCACGCAACGGTCGAGCCGGCTAAACGTCTTCTGATAAATTGACCGCCGCGCCACGATCGCCGCGCAGGGCACGTAACCTCCACTCAGCGACTTCGCCACGGTGATGATGTCGGGCTCGAGTTCCCAGTGTTGAAAACCCCACCAGCGGCCGGTGCGGCCCATGCCGGTCTGGACTTCGTCGCAGACGAGCAGCGTTCCGTACTCGCGGCACAGGCGTTGCGCTTCGCGGTAAAAATCACCCGGTGGAAGGTGCACGCCTTTGCCCTGCACCGGCTCGATGATGAATGCCGCAATGTCCCGGCGCGAGAGGCGGTTTTCGAGGGCTTCGAGATCGCCCAGCGCGATTCGCGAGCAATTCTCCAGCAGCGGACCGAACCCTTCCCGAAAATGGACGTCGCCCATCACCGACAGCGCACCGTGGGAGAGCCCGTGAAATGAGCCCTCCAGGGAGAGCAGCCCCGCACGGCCCGTTGCTGCCCGCGCAAATTTGATGGCTCCTTCGTTGGCTTCCGCGCCGGAATTGCAGAAGAACACCGCATCCAGATGGGAGGGCAGCTTCTTCAACAGGGCCTCGGCGAGCAAACCGCTGAGGAGGGAGCAATCCATCTGGACCATGTTCGGCAAATCCATGTCCAGGGCATCGCGAATCGCCTGCCGAACCGCCGGATGGTTGCGGCCAATATTGAAGACGCTGTAGCCGCTGAGAAAATCGAGGTAATCGCGCTCGTCGAGGTCGTAGAGATAAGCGCCCTCGGCCCGGGCATAGACGTGGTCAAACCCGATGATTTGCTGCACGCGAACCAGGGTCGAGTTCAGGTGCCGCTCATGGAGGCTATAGTTTTCGCCGAGGCGTGTGGTGACGAGGCTCTTCAGGTCGAGCGGCATAACGGCGGGCACTCTACGCGGTGTTTTCGACTTGGCGAGCGCGGAATGAGGGAAGGAAAAAAAGCGCATCCAACCGCCTTGCGTCGGCCCTTCGCCTCAACACAAGGGCGCGAACACAGCAAGAGGGAATTGGCATCGGAGACTCCCGGCTTCGCCATCTTCTGTTCAAATTCAGACCCGCTTCTGGTGCAGAAACCGCAATGGACGTCCAATCCGGATTTCCCCTTGGCCAGCTTGGCGCCCTTGGCGCGAGACCTTTTGAAGCGGGAAAAGCGGGCTCGCGCGAAGGGCGCAAAGGACGCCAAGGAAGACCAGGATAAGGTGAGCTGAGGCCGTGCCTGCCGACTTCTCTTGAAAGAAGGGGCGCGAAAACCGCAAAAGAGAACTGGAGATTCCCTGCTTCGCTTCCTTCTGTTCAAATTCAGACCTGTCACGTTGTTCCAGACCTGTGTTGATTGCTTTCCACAAGCCCTATGGCGTTCTGTCGCAATTCACGCCGGATGGCTCGCGGCACCGGCCGCTGGCGGATTTTCATTTTCCCAAAGGGGTGTACGCGCTTGGACGCCTCGATGGGGATAGTGAAGGGTTGCTGCTGCTCAGTGACGAACCGGGGTTGAACACGCGGCTCCTTGAGCCCTCCCGCCGGCATCGCCGAACGTATTGGGCGCAGGTGGAACGCATTCCCTCGCCGGACGCGCTCGCGAAGTTGGAGGCGGGGGTAGTGATTGCAGGGCGCAAGACGCTGTCCTGCCGGGCCTGGCTGCTGGATCCGCAACCGGAGGTGCCACCCCGGATGCCGCCGATTCGCTATCGGAAGAACGTCCCGGACGTGTGGATGGCGCTCGAACTGATCGAAGGGAAGAATCATCAAGTGCGCAAGATGACCGCCGCGGTGGGGCATCCCACGCTGCGGCTGATGCGGGTGAAGATCGGCAAGTTTGCGTTGGGCGGATTGGCCGCGGGAAATTGGCGGGAGGTGACGTCCGTCGAGCGGGCATCGGTATTTGCGGATTGATGCGACGTGGATTCGCGCCAAACCAACGAAGGCGGGACTGCCCCGTGGGCGGCGAAGGGGCACTGATTACTCGCTCCTCGGAAACCAAATCTGTGTCCTGCCGGAAGCAACTCATCACGCTGCAGACAGCGGCTCTGGGAAGAGCCGCCTACTTTGAATTCCGTTCCCAGAAGACGCCATCGGCGTAGCCTTGGATCGAGGAATCGAGCGCGGCTTTTTCCAGGCGTTTTTCCGCCCAGCAGCAGTATTCCGTGTTTTGCTCCACCCCAAGAAAGCGGCGGCCGAGCTTTTTGGCGGCGACCGCCGTGGCGCCGCTGCCGAGGAATGGATCGAAGACGAATCCCCCTTTCGCGGTGCTGGCGAGGATGAGTCTCGCCAGCAGCTTTTCCGGCTTTTGTGTGGGATGATCCGTATTCTCCGGCATCGACCAGAACGGGATCGTGATGTCGGTCCAGATATTCGAAGGGTGCGTGAGCCGGTAGTTGCCGTCGGCGCCCTCCTCCCAGTCCTTGGGCTTTCCCTCACCGTTGCGGTACGGGGCGATCACTTTGCGCTTCAGCTTCACGGCATCCACGTCGAAATAATACGGCTCCGACCGGGTGCAAAACCAGATGTCCTCCGTGTTGTTCTTCCAATTCGCCTTCGCCCCGCGGCCCTTTTCACGTTCCCACGTGATCCGGTTCCGCACCCAAAGCCGCTCCTCCAGGATTGGCGCAATGAGCACGGAGGTCTTCCAATCGGAACAAACGTACATAGTGCCATCGGCGCGCAACGCGGGAATGACGGCTTCGAGAACCGATTCAAAGTAGGCGCGATATTCGGTGCGCCCCTTTTCTCCAAAAAGGTGGCCGTGGAAATTCTTGGAGAGGTTATAGGGCGGATCGAGGATAATCAGGTCGGCAAAACCCTTCGGAAGGTACGCTGCGACCTCGAAGATATCCTGATTCACGATCTTGCCGTCGAGTTCCGCCAGGGAAGCGGGCTCCGACAGCCGCACCAAATTCCGGGATAGTCTCGCCACCTCCTCCTCCGAGCACGAGAGCGTTCTATTTCTCGGGGCTCTGTGCTTTGGCATCCGGGGGTTAAGGCGCGGCCCGCAACCATTGGGCCACCTGCCTGGCCCAGTAGGTGATGATGAGGTCGGCGCCCGCTCGCTTGAAAGCAGTCATTTGCTCGAGGACGGTGGCGCGTTCATCGAGCCAGCCGTTGGCCGCCGCCGCTTTGACCATGGCATACTCGCCGCTCACATTGTAAACCGCCGTCGGCAGGCCGAAGCGTTCCTTCACGCGCCAGAGGATGTCGAGATAGGGCAAGCCTGGCTTGACCATGACGATGTCGGCGCCTTCTTCCACATCGAGCGCCACTTCGCGGAGCGCTTCGCGGGCATTGGCGGCGTCCATCTGGTAGGTACGCCGGTCGCCAGCCGCAGGCGCGCTCTCGGCGGCATCGCGGAACGGACCGTAGTGAGCAGAGGCAAACTTGGCGGCGTAGCTCATGATCACTGTCCGCTCAAAACCGGCCGCATCAAGCCCCGCGCGGATTGCTCCGACCCGGCCGTCCATCATGTCGCTCGGCGCCACGATATCGGCGCCGGCGCGGGCGTGCGAAACGGCGGCCTTCACCAGCAACTCCACCGAGGCATCGTTGTCGACGTGCGCTTCATCCCCGTGAAAGTGCGTGATGCCGCAATGGCCGTGGCTCATGAATTCGCAGAGGCAGACGTCGGTGATCACGAGCAGCGCGGGGCATGCGGCCTTGAGCGCTCGCACCGCCCGCTGCACCACGCCATCTTCGGCGAACGCTTGCGAAGCGCGGTCATCCTTTTTTTCCGGAATACCGAAAATGAGAACCGCCGGGACACCATCGGCGTAAGCGGCCATCGCCTCGGCCACCAGGTCCTGCTCGGAAAGCTGGAAGACACCGGGCATGCTCGCCACCGGAGTGCGGGAAGTTACCTTTTCACTGACGAACAGTGGAAGAATCAGATCGTCGGCCCGCAAAGAAGTCTCGCGCACCAGCCCGCGGAGCGCGGGGGACGAGCGGAGGCGGCGGGGACGCTGGAGCAGATGCATGCGCGCGAAAACCCGCGCTCAATTCGAGGGCAGCCCTGGAGGCCGGGCGGAGAGCTTCGGCGCCACATCGTCAGCGCCAGGATTTTGCGCGATTGCAGCCTGCCGCTGGCCGCCGACGATCTGGAGAGCACCGTCCGCGGTTTTGCGCAGGGTCGGACGTGACTTGGGCGCCGCGTAATTCGTCTGCCCGCCAAACTGCCCATTGGGCGAAATCTTGGTGAGTACGTAAGAACGATTGCCGTTGAGCTGCAGGATGTAGAGATTGCTGGCGACATCGAACTCGGCCTGAACGGGCACGCCGTCGAGCAACCGGCCGATCGGGTAAGTACAGTAGACGCCTCCGTCGTCCTTGTCTTCGACACGCACATAGAGCGTATTTACTTCACCGCGCTGATGAGCAAGCAGAGTGAAGACGTGCATTTGGCCGGCTCCCGGCTGGCCTTCCGGGACACCGGCTACCTTGCGCCAGACGACCCGGCCATCGGTGACTTCGATATGCGTCGGACGGGAGGCGAAGAATTTGTCGAGCCCTGCGTAGTACACATTGGCTTGAATGCGAAACGTGCCGTATTCGCTAAGGTCGTAGAGTTCAGTGAGGTCGACCGTCCGTTTGACAGTCTCGCCGATTTTGACCGTGAGTGGTGACAGCTTGTAATTCAGGTCGCGAGGAGGCACGACACGGTCGCCATCCGTGATGATACGAAAGGCAAACCACTGAAATTGCGGCGTATCGGCGAATGTAATTTCACGGCCGGTCTGATTGGTGACGAGCACGGTAGCCACTACCGGTTCATGCAGGAGGTGGAACCGCTCCTTGATCGACACGGTGACGGAGATTTGGGCGCGGGCTGTCGTGACGGCCACAAGACTGCAGGCCAGAAAGAGGACGAGGCGAAGGAACTTCATTATTTCGTAGGGGGGGTTCGGCTAATGGTGCGGAAGCCTAGCGCTTCCGAAATGGCGGTGGGTTCGGCGTCCATGCGTTGATCGAGGCGGACATCGCTGGACATAAAGCTGCCGCCCTTGATGATCGGACGCTTCTTTACCGCATCCCAGGTGCTTGTCCACTCGCGCACGTTGCCGGCCATCCCGACGACGCCAAAAGGACTCTTGTCACCGCGGACCTTGTCCACGGGATTCCAAAAGTTATAGCCATCGATCTGCCCTTTGGCTCCGGGGTCCGCCTGATTATAGTCGGCGTTCGAGTTCACTTTCTTGGGGTCGAGGTCTTCACCCCATGGATAAATGAATCCCTTGGTGCCACGCGCGGCTTTCTCCCATTCTTCCTCCGAGGGCAAGTCCCGCCCCTTCCACTTCGCGTAGGCCCAGGCATCCCAGAAATCCACCTCTCCCACCGGGCAACTGAGATCGATCGGGGTCGAATGCACCGGCATTCCCGTCTTGGCCCGGCCGTAATAGATGTCCCAATTCGGCGGCTTGTGCATCACACTGTTCTTGGACCGGGGCTGGTTCTTGTGATCGAACTCCGTCGTCGCGCGTTCTTCCAGCGCCTTCACAAATTCTCCATACTGGCCGTAGGTGACCTCGTACTTGTCGATCCAGAAATCGGGAAGTTCTTTCGACTCACCGTTGGCGAAAAGAAATGACCCCGCCGGAATGTGGATTTGCTCGTCGTAAATGCGCTGCTTGTTTCGAAATGCCAGGAACCAGGTGGCGAAGGCGAGGACGATCAGCAGACTCGCGACGCTCGCGAGGTTGTAGTAAAGCGAGCGCTTCTGTTGCTTCCGCGCCTGCTCGACAGCCGCGATCGCCGCGCGATCCTGCGCGCTGATTTTTGCGGCATCCGTGGGCACGATCTTCGGTTCGAGGGCCTTGATCCCCTGAAGCAACTGGCCCCAGGTGGTGAGTGACTGCGGCCCGGGCTGCACCATGCGCTTGAGCAAATCCCGGAGCCCAGGTGACAGCGACTGGATGGCGGGCAGGACCCCAAGCATCACCCGGCCCAAGGCCTGGATTTCCTGGGGCGGATTGAGCGTCTCGTCCGCCAGTTGCGTGGCGAGATTCGCCAGACGCGGATGGCCATCCGCACCCAGAGAGATGGAGCCCGCATCGGGCGGAGTATGCGGGGTATGATGAACCGTAAAATAGGAGAGGCCATCCGCCGCGACGCGCAAGACCTTCAAGGCCGTCGGTTCCTCCAACCGCTGCCCCACGGCTTTCAGCTCGGCGATCGTCTGCCCATCCACAAACTCGTAGGCATAGAAAAACCGGCCCTCCGCTTCGCCCGCTTCATACACGGCAAGGATCGAGGGGTGTTGCACCGCGGCCTTGGCCCGGGCGTCGGCGACAAAGCGGCCCTGCGCCGTGGCATCCGCAGCCTTGGCGGCGTCGAGGACTTCGATGGCCACGGGACGATTGATCGAAGTCTGCAGGCCCGCGTAGATGCCTCCCCAGCGACTGTCTCCCAGTTTGCGCAGGAGCTGATAGGCGCCGAGCATTTGCCCGGAGAGATCTTCGGTCGCAGCGGCGGGCGAGTACGGGGGCTGTGGGGGAGTGGCGGGCGGGGCGACCGGCGTGGCCAGGATGGTGGTCTGAGCGGCGGCTCTCGGTGCGACCCCTGGGGCCACCACTTTCGTATGGACCGGTCCCAGGCGTGGCGCAGCCGCCGGCTTCACTGGCGAAGCAGGATCTGCAGCAGCAGGCTTGGCGCTCGGGACCGCCGTGGGCACGGGGCGGGGCGCGACCGCGGAGGCAGGATCTCCGGCAGCGCGCGGAACTCCTGGTGCACTCGGCGGCGGAGCAGGCTGGGCCTTCACGGTCGTAGCCATCCGAACGGTCGGCAGACCGGGAGCCGATGGAGCCGGAACAGCGGGAGGGCGGCTAACCGGCGAAGGTGCGCCGATCCGCGGTGGAACACTGGCTTTTGCAGGAGCGGCCGGCTGATTCGAAGGGACCCTGGGCACCGCAACCGGAGTTCCAGGCACGGCGTTCGGACGGGCGGTTGGCGGTTTCGGCACCTGTGGAGCAACCGGCGAACCTGGAACGGCGGCTACTCGAACAGTCGGCGCCGCCGGAGCCGCCGTGGGAATGGGCGCGGCTTTTGCGGACACTGCGGGTCTGGCCATTGGCATGCCGGCGGGCTTTACCGACGGGGTACCGACCGGCCTTCTGGGCGTGGGTCCCACAGTGGGCCTCGCGGTAGGAGTAGGCACGGGCACTCGGACCACCACGGGGGCCACCGCCTCCGCTGCGGGCTCGGCCACAGCTTCGGTCGTAACCGCAGCTTCAGGCTCAGGCGCCACCACGGCTTCCGGCTCAACTACAGCTTCCGGCGTGACCGCAGCTTCAGGCTCTACACGCTCAGGCACGACCTCAACTTCAGGCACGACCTCAACTTCAGGCACGGCCACAGCTTCAGGCACGGCCACAGCTTCAGGCACAACTACAGCTTCAGGCACGGCCACAGCTTCGGGCACGGCCACAGCTTCGGGCACGGCCACAGCTTCGGGCGCAGCCACAGCTTCGGGCGCAGCCACAGCTTCAGGCGCGAACTCAGCTTCAGGCACAACCGCAGCTTCGGGCACAACCGCAGCTTCGGGCTCAACCACAGCTTCGGGCACAACCACAGCTTCGGGCACAACCACAGCTTCGGGCACAACCGCAGCTTCAGGCACAACCACAGCTTCGGGCACAACCGCAGCTTCCGGCTCAACTACAGCTTCCGGCGTGACCGCAGCTTCAGGCTCTACACGCTCAAGCTCAACCACAGCTTGAGGCTCAGGCGTTACCACAGCTTCAGGCGCTACCACAGCCGCAGCAGCCACAGCATCTGAGACAGGCATTGGCTCCGGGGTCGCGGCTGCAACCGGCTCTGCTGTCGTCTCCGACGCAGCCTCCTCCGCAGCGGGGACTTCCCGCGCCACTGCGGCCCTCAGCACGTCCGCATCCACGGGCTTGCCGAGCAACTGATGATTCTGCGTCTGTTCCGGGTAGTCACTCAGATCGTAGCCACTGATTAAAATCGTCCGCAGGGCCGGATTTTGCGCGACCAAGTGATCGCGCAGTGTGAAGCCATCCATCGGATCCATCACGACATCCGTAATCAGCAAATCCAGGCCGCCGAACTCGGCGGCCGCTGCCAGCGCCTCTTCACCCGTCGCGGCAGTACGGATTTCGTGCCCGGAAAGGGTGTTTAAAATGGCCAACAGCGCGTGGACGACGCTGGGATCGTCATCGACCAGCAGAATTCTCATTTATCGGGGTCTTTGGGCAAATTCGGCGGTGGGGGATATTGTTGCGCAAGGCGTTCGGGCTCAGAGGTCGCCGCCTGGAGTTGTCGCTTATAGTAAATGCGCACGATGTAGCCAAAGTATTTCCGGTTTTCGCGCTTTGCAGCCTTGGGCTCGGGCTTGGGGAGCTGGTATTCGACGGCCAGTTCCTCCGTGTCGCCCTCCAACCAATCGGCGGGCGGCGACATCCACCGAGAATTCACATTGGCGCTCGTCTGCACGACATTCTGGCCGTCAACGATATCGTAGAACAGCACGTGAATGACGAGATCGCGCACCTCCATTTTTACCCGGGGCCGGGCCTTGATCGGGATGTGCAGGACAAACCGTTTGGCCGACCCTTCATCCGCTTCATCCTCCAGGCGGATTGGCGAGAGCCCGACGGTCGCACCGGCGGCGATGCCCTCCATGGGCACCGACATATCCACCACCGTATCGTTCGTCGGTTGCGTGGCTTCTCTCACGGTCTGAGCTTGTGAGACCTTGAGCTTCGTCTCCGCGAGAGAGAAATAGATGCCGGCAGCGTCCCCCATATCGTAGATCTTCCGCCAGTTCTCCGCGGCCCGATCCAAATTGCCAAGTTTCTCGTAGGTGACGGCCAATTCGGCGAAAACAATTGGATTCTTCGGGTCCATGGTACCGGCTTCGCGAAATTTCGTGATGGCCGTGCTCAAGTCCCCGCGCTCGCGCAAATGCTTGCCTTGGACCACCAGTTCCTCAAAGCGGTTGGTGGGTTCGGGAAGCGGTGTTCTCTCTGAGAATGGGGTCGGTTTGGTCGGAACCGACGGCTCCGGAGGCGTCGTGATCTGCGGAGGAGACTCGGAACCAAAAGGCAACGACAAATCTGGTTGCGTCAGCGGGTTTGTGGAAGCGCTGGCCAGGCGGGCGATCACGGCGGCGGTTTCCGATGTCGCCACACTGGGCAGCGAGTTCACCGGGCGGGTGGCGAAGGCCCAGCCGATAATCCCGAGTTGCAGGACAGCGCCCACGCCGAGGGTGCTGATGGCGACACTAAAAGTCCGCCCAACGGGCTGGGAGGTGATGGGGGAGGCGGTGAGCATGGTAGCGTGGAGCGCCAGAGTAGATTTGCCGAAGGTCACTGTCAAACGTCCGTCCTGCGGGCGTGGCGGAATCCAAGGACCTTCATCTTCCTCTTCATCGATCCCATAAGTCCTATGGGTCGTATAGGTCCCATACTGACCTATGCCGGGAGCACGCGCGGCTTTGCTTTTTTAAGATTCGTTTTCCCTCAGGGTTTATGCGAAGGACCAGTCCCCGCACCGATTGCACTTTCGATTCGCTCCCCGTTCTGAAATTCCTGCCGCATGTTTCGCCTCGCGCGTCTTTTCTTCTGCTTCTTGATCCCGTTTGCCGCGGTCGCGGAGGAAAAGGCCCTTCGCCCCACACTCCTCAGACTGACACTGGAAACTGCCGTCCAGGCGGCACTCTCGAAAAGTTTTGCCATCCAGGTGCAGCGTTTCGACCCGAAGATCGCCAAGGAAGGCGTCACACAGGCCTTGGGGCACTTTGACCCCGTCTTCGACATCACGATTCAGCGTTCAGAAGACAAGCGTGAAAATGTCTTCGAGGGCGGAGTCCGCCTGGAACAGCACGCCACCCATCGGCTCGATCAATTCAGCGCCGGCCTCAGCGGGGCCACGGCCATCGGCCTGACCTACGACATCGGACTCGGGACGCGTAACGACCTGGCCTCATTCAACCATTTCCTGAATGACTACGAGACCCGGGGAAGTGTCACGCTGACGCAGCCGCTTTTGCGCGGATTTGGCCCGGCCGCCAATCTCGCTCAGGTCCGCATCGCCCGGAATAACGTCATGGTCTCCCAATGGGCGCTCCGCAAAACCATCATCGACATCATTACCGAGACCAATTTCGTCTACAACGAACTGCATTTTGCCCACGAAGCACTGCTCGTGGCGGAACGTTCCCGCGAGCTCGCCCGGCAGCTTTTCAACGATAATCAAAGCCGCTACAAGATCGGCACGATGGCGCAACTTGATGTGACCGAGGCGCGCGCGCAGGTGGCCGCTCGGGAAGAGGCCGTGATCCTCGCCCAACGCGTGGTGCGGGATAACGAGAACTTCCTCAAGCAACTGGTGACCAATGACATGGAGCGGATGCTGGCGATCGCCGTCGAAATCGCGCCTCCGCCCGCCACGCCCTTCCAAACGGACGTACCCGCAGGCATTCGCGATGCCCTGGAATTGCGCCCGGACTATCGCCAGAACGTCCTCGAAATCCAGAACCGGAATATCACGCTCGCCTTCACAAAGAACGATGCCTTGCCGCGCTTCGATCTGACGGGCAGTCTGGCCATGCTCGGGTTCGACAACGATTTCGGCACGAGCCTCAGCCGTGTGACGCAGCGCGATCAATCGGTCTGGACGATTGGAGCCATCGTGAGCATCCCCATTCCCAATCGTGCCGGCCGGGGCGCGGCCACCGCGGCCAAACTGGAAGCGGCGAGGGCGCTGGTCTCGCTACAGCAGCTCGAACAGCAGATCGTTGTGGACGTGGACAATGCCTCAGGTCAGGTGACGACCTCGCGCGAGCGCATCGTCTCCACGCGCGAGTCCCGCCGCCTGGCGGCGGAAACGTTGGACGCCGGCCAAGCCCGCCTGCACGCCGGCAGCGGCACCACCTTCGAAGTGCTCGAATTGCAAAAAAAACTCACCGAAGCGGAAGCCGCCGTCTTGCGCGCGGAAGCCGACTACAACAAGGCGATCGGGGAATACCATCGGCAGACGGGGACGGCCTTGCGGGTGCATAATGTTGTTCTGCAATAGTTGAGAGTCGATGGTTGAGAGTTGAGAGCCCGGCGGGCGACTGCGACGCGCGCACGTTGTGGGACACGAAGTCCAGAAAGCGGGGCTCTCAACCCTCAACTCTCAACTCTCAACTTTTCCCGGAACGAACTTCCCCGGATTCAAGATCCCTTTCGGATCCAGCGCCCCCTTGAGCGCGGCGTGAACTTCCCGGCTGACTCGCGTGGTCGCTTGCGGCCACCAGCGCTTCTTGGCGAGACCAATGCCGTGCTCGCCCGTGATCACTCCACCCCAGGCGAGGATTTGCGCGAACAATTCGTCCAGGGCGGCACCCACTTTTTTGGCCACCGCGCGGTCGGTATGGTAATTTGCGGCCATGATGTTCACATGGATGTTTCCATCTCCCGCATGGCCGAAGCAGGCGATCGGGTAACCGTATTTTTTCCGCAACCGGGCGGCAAATTCCGCAAGGTCGGTCAAGCGTCCGCGAGGGACGACGATGTCCTCATTGAGCTTGGTCAATCCGGTGGCCTTGAGCGACTGGGAAAAGGCGCGTCGCAGATTCCACAGTTCTTCGCAATCCGCCTCGCCCAAGGCGGTCCGGGCGCCAATGGGTTTCAGCTTTTCGAGGAGCCTGGCCAGTGAATGCACCTCCGTCGTCACCGATTCCGGCTGGCCGTCCAGATCGACCAGCAGATGCGCGCTGCCGCGTGGCGCCAGCCGTTTGCCGAGGTGCTCACCGGCCGCCTCCAGCGTAAAGGCGTCGGCAATCTCCAAAGCGGATGGGAGGAAACCGGCGGCAAAAATCTCCTGCACCGCCCGTGCCGCCTGCCGGAAGGTGCGAAAACTCGCCGAGAGCGTGGCGCGCGCCGGCGGCAGCGGCAGCAGGCGCAGCGTTGCTTCCGTGACCACCCCCAGGAGGCCTTCGCTGCCGACAAACATGCCGATCAGGTCGAACCCTGTCTTGTTCTTGTGCGTGCGGCCGCCCGTGCGCAGCACGCGGCCATCGGCAAGCACCACCTCGAGCCCGAGAATGTACTGGCGCGTCACGCCATACTTCAGGCATCGAGGCCCGCCGGCGTTTGTCGCGATATTTCCGCCGAGGCTGCATTCCTTCATGCTCGCCGGGTCCGGCGGATAAAAGAGCCGTTTCTTGCGCACCTCGGCCTGGAGCGTCGCCGTGATCACGCCCGGCTCCACGACGGCCACCGCGTCCGCGGGATTGATTTCCTTGATGCGATTCATGCGCGCCAGCGACAGCGCAATACCGCCTTGCACCGGGACGCAGCCGCCGACGTAGCCGTAACCCGATCCGCGCGCGGTCACGGGAATGCCGTGGCGATTGGCGAAACGCAGGACCTTGCTGACGTCCTCGGTGGATTGCCCGAAGACAACGACCTCCGGAGTGCGGCTGGCAAACCAGCGGTCGGCCGCGTGTTCCGCGAGCGTCGCCGCAGCAATGCTCACACGGTCCTTTCCCAGCAGGCGTTCCAGATCGCGCGCGAGGACCATCGATCAGGGTTTGCCCTTGGCGTTGCCGCCGGTGAAGAACTTGTTCAAGGTGTTCCCGACCCGGCTCAGGACGTCCTTCTTTTCCCCAGTGGTCTGGGTCGTGGGGGTCGCCGGGACAGGCTGGGCCGTGCGCACCAAAACTCGCTTCGCATTCCGGCGCCGTTCCTCCCGCTCTGCTTCCGTCTCGCCCTGCGTTTCGGCCCGAATCACCTCACCGCCGGGTTCCGCGGTAAATCCCTCGTGGGAGATGACGTTCCCCTTGCCCGCGCTCACCACGACCACGCCAACCTGTTTCCCTGCCTCGTCCAGGCAGGTCACACTCCACAGCGGCGCGGCGTCGACGCCCTCTTTCTTCAGGGCGTAGTTGAGCGACGAGATGGACACCTTGTTCACCTGCCCGAATTGCAGAGCGAGCGTGGCCGCCTTGTCGGAATCAATCTTGACCAGCGAATCCTTCAGGATGTCGTCCGGCTTCGCGCTCTCGACAAACTGGGAAATCGCCCGCGAAGCAACGACTTCCCCGCCCGCGACAACATATTCATGGACGCCATTCTCGTCCTTGGGATCCTGCACGACAATGTGCCAGCGCTCGGGCACGGGCGTTCCCCCACGCGCTTCGATGCGCACGACCCGTTTATTTTCGCCGCGGGGCAGTTGCCGGACGGCGGCAAGCGCGGAATTGGACGCCTCTTTCGCCGCGAAAAGAGCGGTGCTGGTAAAGCAGAAAAAGGTGGCGGCGAATGACAGCGAGCGCATGGCGGGCGAAGATTGTAACACAGAGTCTAATCGGCTGGAGAGCGTATTTCAAACGAAGTTCGGACCGCCGCGGGATCGCGAGCGTGGGAATTTCAACTCTCGTCTGTTCTTCGAGTCTTCGAATTGAAAAACGGACTTCACGGATGAAATCGATTTGATTTGCCTCATCCGTGGTATTCGCCGAGTCCGGGTCGCACTTCCTCTTTTCTTCGAGTCATCGAGCCTTCGAGTTGAAATCCCCGCGCGACCGCCCAAAGATGGCCACCCCTATGATCATCAAGCCCAAGATTCGCGGATTCATTTGCACGACCGCCCATCCCGCCGGATGCGCCGCCCACGTTCAAGAGCAGATCGGCTATGTGCAGAGCAAAGGTCCGGTCGCGGGTCTGCCCCAGCGCGTGCTCGTGATCGGGGCGTCCACGGGTTACGGGCTGGCGAGCCGCATTGTGCCGGCCTTTGCCGGGGGCGCCGCGACCCTCGGGGTTTTCTTTGAGAAACCCGGCGCCGACGGACGGACGGCGAGCGCGGGTTGGTACAATTCGGTGGCTTTCGAGAAGGCGGCGCATGCCGCGGGCCTTTACGCCCGGAGCATCAATGGCGACGCCTTTTCCGAGGCCATCAAGCAACAGACCATCGACACCATCAAACGCGACCTTTTCGAGGTCGATGCGGTCATCTATTCCCTCGCATCGCCCCGCCGGACGCATCCCCGCACGGGCGTCGTGCACAGTTCCACGCTCAAACCCATCGGCGCCCCTTTTACCGCCAAAACCGTCAATACGGACAAAGGTCTCGTCCACGACATCACTCTCGAGGCGGCCAGCGAGCAGGAGATTTCCGACACAATCGCGGTGATGGGTGGGGAGGATTGGGCCATGTGGATCGACGCTCTCAGCGCGGCCGGTGTCCTCGCGCCCCATGCGGTGACCGTGGCCTACAGCTACATCGGGCCCGATCTGACATGGGCCATTTACCGCAACGGAACCATCGGGCGGGCCAAGGAAGATCTCGAAGCAACCGCGCACCGGCTCGATTCCCGGCTCGGAGCCGGCGGTGGCCGCGCTTTGGTCTCGATCAATAAGGCCCTCGTGACCCAGGCCAGCAGCGCCATCCCTGTCGTGCCCCTCTACATCTCGCTCCTCTACAAGGTCATGAAGGAACGTGGATTGCATGAGGGCTGCATCGAGCAGATTCATCGCCTCTTCGCCGACCGGATTGGCACTGGCGCGAATCCGCAACTCGACGACCACGGGCGTGTGCGGATCGACGATTGGGAAATGCGGCCCGATATCCAGGCAGAAGTCGCGGCCCTCTGGACCGAAACCACGACCGAGAATCTCGAAACCATCTCCGACATTGCGGGCTACCGCACCGAATTCCTCAAGCTTTTCGGCTTCGGGTTGCCGGGCGTGGATTACGAAGCCGAGACCGATCCCGTCGCTCCGCTGCCCTCAGCGGGGTAGCTGAAGGATATTCCATCGGACAATATTCATTGGCCCCTTGAACCAGATGTTGTCCGTGGCGGGGGCGGACACCGTGACCACTCGTCTGATCCCCGGGTCGGCTTCGATCCACAGGTTGCCGCCGAGAAAGGCCATGACGTGAACGCCGGTGCTCGTCACGGCGAGATCGCCGGGAAGGAGCTTGGAATGATCCAGCGCGTTGATGCTCGGCGTGGAGAAAAGACTTGTCGTCATGCCATGTCCCTCGCCGAGACTGTGAGCGGTGCAATCGTGCCACCACAGTGAAATCGCCAATCGAACCAGGCCGGGATCAAGGGTGCGAATGCCACGCAGGAACAACGAGTCAATCAGACCGCGTCGAATGAGGCCGGAGCAGTCGATGCCCTTGGGACTTTCGCCGCCCCAATAGTAATTAACGCCTTCGTAGCGCCGCAACCCGGCGACATAAGCGTCACGAAGCAAGGCCGGGTGGGAGAGCCTTCGGGCAGGCCAGACCAGGAAGAGCGCGCAAAGGGCGGAAAGGCCCAGAAGGCTGAAGCGAAAAAGCCGATACCGCCAAACAAGTGCGATCAGCCCAAACCAAACGACGGCAGATAGCACGAGGCCGGCGGCGCGGGTAAAGCCGGTGCTGGGTGGAAACACCCAAACGGCGACAAAGAGCGACAGCACGGCCAGCCAAAGCAGGCGTAGCAACCTGGTAGGGAAGATTGATTTCAAGGAGCGCACAGAGAACCGTTTCGCATTCCAGCATAGACGCACTGGCGCAGGCTAAGCGAGTCCTTCGTCTTGTGAATCTGAGAAAAGCTCCACCCGTCTGCGGTGTCCATGCCTTCCTGAGGCCCAAATGCCCGTCAATAAGCCAGCCCAGCGAGGAGGCGGAGGGAAGAGCGGCCGGTGGGTGGGCGAGAAAGCAGAGCGAGGGTGACGAGTGCCGCCCTGGGTTACGGACCCAAATTCGGATCAGCCCCCAAGGCCAACGGGGCGACACAACTCTGCGACCCCGAAGTCGAAATCGCGCCGCGCCCCATTCCGATCACGCCGAAATTGCGCCGCCCCGTTGGCAGAGATTTAGAGGGGGTATCTGATTTGACCGATTCGAGCGTCTGGATCCGGCGGCTGATGCCCTCAATGGTCCAATAATATGTGGCGGTATGTAACCCGCACGTCCGGCGGCATTACCGATGTAAACATGATTACCCGCGATGCGACTCCGTGGCTATGCTCGTTGTCCGCCATAGTTTATTGGACTTCCGCGCCTTTCTCGCTATCCTCTTTCATGCTCTCCTTCTCCAACTCCTCCTCCACTCTCCTCGGCCCCTCCGGCTCCTTGCCGGTTCCGCAGGACGACGAAGTCACCCGCAAACTCGCCATGCTCTTCGAAGGTCAGTGTCAGGGCCTCGGTCCCACTCAAGCCGCTCGCAAATACGGCTATTCCAAGCAGCGCTACTTCCAACTCCTCCATCTGCTGCAAGCTCAGGGCGCCGCCGCCCTCAAAAGCAAACCCCGCGGCCCCATTTCCAATTACCGCCGGACCGACGAACTCGTCCGCCAGGTCATTCGCCACCGCTTTCTCGATCCCGAGGCTTCCGTGGAGGTCATTACCCAAAAGCTTCGGCAAGCCGGTTATGCCATCAGCCTCCGCAGCGTCGAGCGGGTCATTAGCGACTACGGCTTGCAAAAAAAAACTCCACACGCTTCGTCCGGCTAAAGGACCCCTCGAGCAGGTCCAAACGCAACGCACCCGGCGCAAGCAGCGCGTGGAACCCTGCGACCCCGCCAGTCTGCAGCGCCAGGTTCGCCAGTTGCTCGCCGACAAAGTTTCCGGCAATCAGGTCGGCATCTGGCTGTTGGCTCCCGAACATTTGCGCTTGGGCACTTGGGATCTGCTGCGGGCCTGGAGCCAATGCTCCGGCGAGCAACTCGCTCCGCGCATGGGTTTGCATTTGGTCCACGAGGCCGCCCTCTGCGTCAATGGCATCCGCCGCGACCGCTCCTTAAGCCAGAAGGGCTTCGAATTGGCCAACGGTTTGCCCTTTGTGCCCACCGATAGCGCCATCCACGACCTCCTCGCCGCCCACACCGTTCTCGAGGCGCAAAACTTGCAATTGGCTTTGGGCAAGATCCGCCTGGCCAGCGGCCATTTCTCCGGGCGGTTGCTCGCGATTGATCCCCATCGGATCAAAAGCTATTCCAAACGCCAGATGCGCCGCCATCGCTTCGATGCGCGGGAACGCGCCGAGAAGATGGCGCAATGCTTCTTCTGTCTGGATGCGAAAACTTCCCAGCCCATTTGCTTTTTGCTCACCTCCTCGGCTTCCACCGTCGCTCAAGCCACCCCCGATCTGCTGGCGCTAAGCCAGCAGATCCTCAACCCGTCTGCTGCGGCACGTCCCCTCGTCCTGGCCGATAGCGAGCATTACAGCACCGCCCTACTCGACCACATCCGCACCGCGACGGGCTTTGATCTGCTGGTGCCCACACCTACACCCTCGGAGAAAAGACCGGGCGAAAACGTGGCCGCCTACGACTTTCACCCGCGCTGGGCAGGCTATGCCACGGCCAAAGTGCCCTGCCGCTTTCCGCGCAGCCACTCCACCGAACCCTATTATCGCTTCGTCCAGCGCAATGGCGAGCGGCCTGAGGACTATCACTACAAGTCTTTCCTCGCCACGGCCGATCGTGATGAACTCGAGGATCTCACCATCGCCTATCCCCAGCGCTGGCACATCGAAGAGTTCTTCAAGTTCAATCAGGCTTTGGGCTGGCACCGCGCCGGGACTCTCAACCTCAATATCCGCTATGGCCAAATGACCATGGCCTTGCTCGCGCAAGCGGCCACCCAGCAACTGCGCCAGCGCCTCGGAGCACCTTTCGCCCAGTGGGATGCTGGCCACTTCGCCAGGGATCTCTTCGGGCGCCTCGAAGGCGACCTGCGCGTCCAGGACGATACGATCATCGTCACTTACTACAACGCCCCAAACGCTCCACTCCTGCGCACGCACTACGAACACCTCCCCAAAAAACTCCAGGCCCAAGGCCTCGACCCTCACCTCCCATGGCTCTACAATTTCAAATTGGATTTCCGCTTCCGCTGATCGGGACTCACCAAAAACGGTCAAATCATCTCTCCCCCCTAAATCTCTGCCGTTGGGGCTTGACGCTAGTTTTTCGTAAACCCAGGGCGGCACTCGTTACACGAGTTCTGCCCTGGGCTGGCTTGCTTCCGGGCCTTCGGCCCTCCGGACGTCCACTGTGGCATCGCTACAGGAATTTGTCCCAAATTGCCGGCGGCCTGCTGTTTCTGTCTGACCGGCGAAGTATTTGCCAACTTCCACCCCGGCGAACTGTTCCATCGTATCCACACCTTCATTGCGCCATGTTCCCCCACTCTGTCCGCGCTTCCCTGTCCGCTGTCTTCGCCTTTGGCCTCGCCGCCGCTGTTGCGACGGCGGCGCCTGGAAAGAAGCGGCGCGTGGATGAGACTCCGGTGGCGCCGCCAGTGGCGGTCACGGCGCCGGCAGTCGAACCGGCCAAACCGGCGCCACCGGCTCCAGCAAGCCCCTGGCGGGTCTGGAGCGATGCCGCGGGGCGGAAGATTGAGGCGGAATATCGCGGGCTCGACGGTAATCTCGTCTTGGTGCGGACGAAGGAAGGGAATTCCTACCGGCTTGATCTGACCAAACTAGTTCCGGCGGATTGGCAATTCGCGCGCCAGATGCAGGGCATGCTCCCGCCGCCGCCGGTCCCGCTCGCCAGCGCGACGGCCAGGGTCGATGCGCTCGTCCTGGCAGGCCTGAACAAAGCCGGCCAGCAGCCCAACGCTCCGGCAACCGACGAACAATTGGTCCGACGGCTCTACCTCGACATCGTCGGACGCATCCCCACGGCGGCAGAGACGGCCGCCTTCGTGAATGGCAAGGCGCCCGATAAGCGCACCAAGCTCATCGACCAATTGCTCACCTCGGAAGGATACAATTCCCAGATGTTCAACTGGCTCGCGGACATGCTCCGAGTCACGGACGACTACGGGAAAGGAGTGAAGGCCTACGTTTATGAAGAGTGGATCAAGGATCAGATCGCGGAAAATCGTCCCTGGGACGGATTCGTCCACGATCTCATGACGGCCGAAGGGCGGATGTCGAGCAGCGGGCCGGTGGGCTACCTGCTGCGCGACCGCAACATGCCGCTGGACAATCTCTCCAATACCATGACGACCTTCCTCGGAGCGAATGTGGCCTGCGCCCAGTGCCACAATCATCCGCTCGCAGGATGGACCCAGCGCGAGTTTTTCGAACTGGCGTCCTTTTTCGGGGCAACCGACATGAGCTATGCGAAGTCTGGCAAGGCGAAGAAGCTCGCGAACAGCACCGGCATGGATACGAAGCTGCTCGTCAACATGCTGGCGCTCAATCTCGCCGATGTGGAGGCGTTGCATCAGAACAAGCTGACGTTTCCCAAAGACTACAAATACAGCGACGCCAAACCGGGCGAAGCGGTTCCGCCGAAATTCATCCAGTGGACACCCGACGATGCGAAGAGTCCGGCCTATGCCGCGCAGCCGCAGAAACCCGAGGAACTGCGCAAGACTTTCGCCGATTGGCTCACGCATCCGGACAATCCGCGCTTCGCCACGGCCATCGCCAATCGCCTCTGGCAGCGCAGTTTCGGCCTGGCCGTGCAGGAACCGGTGACGGACCTGGACGACTTGAGCAAAGGGTCGAACCCGCCGCTGCTCGCGCACCTGACCGCCGAGATGAAGCGCGTAAAGTTCGATCTGCGTGAATTTCAGCGCATCATCTACAATACGCAGACCTATCAGCGGCAGGCGAGCGTGACCCCCGATCTTGGGAAAGGGCCGTACCTTTTCCCCGGCCCTCTTTTGCGCCGCATGACCGCCGAACAAGCCTGGGATTCCGTGCTCACGCTGGTCGTCGGTCCGGAGTTGGACAAGTTCAAGCTGCGCCGCGCGGACAACATCAGGCGGATGGATATTCCCGGCCCGATCAATACGGAGTCGATCGTGGCGAAGGCCAAGGAACTCGTGGAGCAGAACGAAACTTCCGGAAAAGGAAACCTGGCCACGCGCAAGCGAGCCATCAGGCGCGGGGGCGGGGTGAATCCCGCGGACTACAATGGCGCGCCGCCGCCACACTTCGAAGGCCTGACGCTGGCCCGCGCTTCGGAACTGACGCAACCGGCGAAAGAAGCGCATTTCCTCCGCATGTTCGGGCAGTCCGACCGCCAGATCGCCGATACCGACAGCCGGGAAGGCGGCGTCCCGCAGGTCCTCATGATGATGAACGGCGACGTCCAGAAGTGCATGGCCAGCGGCCAATCGACGGTCCTGCGCGAGGCCGCCAACCAGAAATCCACCGAGCGACAGGTCGAGTCCCTCTATTTCAGCTTCCTCGGCCGGCGGCCCACGATCGCGGAAACACAGTCGGCACAGCGCGTCTTCGGCGAAGGCCTGAAACTCGCCGACCTCACGTGGGTGCTCTTCAACTCCCGCGAATTCATCTTCATCCAATAAACGCCCCCCATGAACCACGAATTTCGTTCCGCCGATCCGCAAACCCGCCGCATCTTTGTCGAGCGCTGCGCTCGAGCCTGGGAGCGCCGGCATCCCTGCCGGCCAAACGAGCAAACCCGCCGCACCTTTGTCGAGCGTTGCGCGCGAGCCGCGTTTGGGCTCAGCGTCCTCCCTTTCCTCAAGGGCGCGGAGACCCTCGCCGCAGCACCGGTGGCCGCGGCCGGCCCGGGCTTTGGTTCCGCCAGGAATATCATCTTCCTGCAACTGGTCGGTGGCATGAGCCATATTGATACGTTCGATCCCAAAACCGGGACGTCGAAGGGGCCGAAGGGAGCGTTGAACGCGAAGGGCGGATTTCAAGTGAGCGAATACCTGCCGAAGACAGCCGCCGTCTCCGACAAGATTTGCGTGATCCGTTCGATGACTGCGAAGGTCGGCGTTCACGCCGCCGCGCAGTATTTCATGCGCACGGGCTATGAGCAGCGCGGCACAATCAAGCATCCGATGCTCGGCGCGTGGGCGCAGAATTTCCTCGGGCCCAGCCACAAGAACCTGCCGTCCTCGGTCTGCGTAAATCGCAACTCCGATCACGGCAACGGCTTCTTTCCCGCGACCTACAGCCCCTTGCCGATCCATGATCCCAACGAGGGGTTGCAGAACTCCGTACCGCCGGCCGGCATCCGCACCATCGAGAAACGTCTCGAGTTGGTGAATCATCTGGATCACGCCTTCCGCACCCGCTTCCCCGACGAGAATGTCGCGGCCTACAATGATTTCTACGATAACACGCTGACCCTGATGAAGAGCAGCGACCTCAAGGCGTTCGATCTCTCCGCCGAGGCGCCGAATATGCGGGATGGGTACGGCCGCTCGAAGTTTGGCCAGGGCTGTCTGCTCGCCCGCCGATTGGTCGAGGCGGGAGTGCGTTTCATCGAGGTGACCAGCGGCGGTTGGGATATGCACAGCAATCTGGAGGATTCCATGGAGGATAAGGGCGGCGATTTTGATCAGGCCTACTCCGCCCTGCTCGGAGATTTGGAGGCTCGCGGGTTGCTGAAGAGCACCTTGGTCGTCGTCGCCACTGAGTTCGGCCGCAGGCCGGAGTTCACCGGGGGCGGGCGCGGCCACTACCCCAAGGTCTTCTCGACCGTCCTCGCCGGCGCCGGGATAAAACGCGGCTACGTGTATGGCGCCAGCGACGACCTCGGCGCGGAGGTGGCGGACAAAGATATGACGGTGGGCAATTTCCATGCGACCATCGGCTGGGCCGCGGGCCTGCCGATCGACAAGGAAGTTATCGCGCCGAATGGGCGGCCGTTCACGGTGGGCAATAAAGCCAAGCCGGCCTTGGAAGTGTTCGCGTAATCAAACCCATCATCCCTATGAACATCAGCCTGAACCGGTCCCTGTCCCGCAGAACTTTTCTCCGGGGCGCGGGCTTCACGATTGCCCTGCCATTTCTGGAAGCGATGCGTCCGGCCTTCAGCACAGCCGCGACGGGCGCGGCGCAAGGCAAGCTGCCGCGGCGGATGGTGGCGATCGAGACCAATATGGGCATCATGCCACAGTTCTTTTTCCCGCAGTCGGCGGGTCGTGAATTTGCGCTCACGCCCTACCTGGAGCGGCTGGCGAAGCATCGGAATAACTTCACGGTCTTCTCGGGCGTGAGTCACCCGGGAGTGGTCGGAGGCCACGGCGCCGACAAATGTTTCCTCACCGGCACGCCGCATCCGGAGCGCGGCGGCTTTCGCAACGGAATCTCGCTCGATCAACTCGCCGCCGAGCAAATCGGAAACGAGACGCGCTATCCGTCGCTGACGGCAGGGATGATCAGCGGGGGCGCCTTCACCCTGAGTTTCACCCGGAGCGGCGCCGCGCTCGCCGCGGAGCGAAGCCCGCGGAAGCTGTTTCAAAGACTCTTTGTGCAAGGCAAACCCGGGGAGGTGGAGGCCAGCGTGAAGGCCTTGCGCCGGGGCCGCAGCATGCTGGACTTTGTGGGCGGCCAATCCAAGCGGCTGCAGGATTCGCTGTCGGCCGGCGATCGGTCCCGCGTGGATCAGTATTTCACGGCGGTCCGGGACCTGGAGCAGCGCCTGCACAGCGCAGAAGCCTGGGAATACCTGCCCAAGCCGGTGGTCAAAGCGCAGCCGCCGGAAGACATCGATGACGCCCGGGAATTTGTGCAGAAAACGCGCATGATGATGGATGTCATGCGGCTTGCGCTGGAGACGGATTCGACGCGCCTGATTACGCTCTACATCGACACAACGGTGATTCACAACATGACGCACCATGGCGGCCGACCCGAAGTCATCGGAGAGTTGCGGGCCAAGGAGGAAGCGCAGTTCGATGCGCTCAACGAGTTCCTCACCGGATTGACGTACGCGAAGGAAGAAGATACGTCGCTGCTCGATCGGACGATGGTGCTCTACGGCACGCACATGGGCAGTGCGAATGCGCACTCGAATGTGAACCTGCCCGTGCTCCTCGCCGGCGGCGGTTTCAAGCACGGCCAGCATCTGGCCTTCGACACGAAGAACAACTACCCGCTGGCCAATCTGTATGTCTCGATGCTGCAGCGGCTGGGGCTGGAGGCGGGAGAGTTCTCCACCTCGAAAGGGACGATGCGTGGCCTGGAAATGGCGTGATCCCAGCCCGATGAACCAACCGATGGCACGCGTTGTGGGTCTTTTCCTTCGATCCTTCCTCAGGCAACAGGTCGCCCAATCCCTCCTGGTGGCCAGTGGCTGCTGGCTGTCGGTTTCCACGGCAGCGGCCGCCGTGCCCACGGAGTTTCTGACCAGACACTGCTTCGATTGCCACGACACCGACACCCAAAAGGGCGGACTCGATCTCACTGCGCTGAAACCTGAGTTCGATTCGCCGGAGACGTTCGCGCGCTGGGTCAAAGTCTATGACCGTCTCGAGAGCGGCGAGATGCCGCCCAAGAAAAAGGAGCGGCCTTCGCCTCAGGACGCCAGGGCGGTCATGACGTGGCTGCATGATGCGCTCATCGATGCTGAGCGCGTTCGTCTCGATGCGCAATCGCGGACGGCCGTGCGCCGGCTCACGCGCGTGGAGTATGAGAATACGGTCCGCGATCTTCTCGACCTGCCCGGCATCCCTTTGCAGAACGGCCTGCCCGAAGATGGCGTGGTGCATGGGTTCGACAAGAACAGCGACGCACTCGACATCTCGCACGTGAGTATGGCGAAGTATGCCGAAGCCGCTGAACAGGCGCTCGAGATGGCCATCGCGAAGAGTCCCGAACCGCCACCGGTCACGAAGATGCACCTCCTGCTCGCCCGGCACGTCGCCACCAGCCTGAAATCGGGCGGCGCCGTGCTGTTGAAGGACGGGAAGCTCGACCCCGATTTCCCGCCCGCGGGCGTCTACGATCATCTCGGCATACCCGCTCATGAGCAGGCGGGCACGTTCGATCATGGCAGCAGCGTGGGCATCTTTCGCAATGCCGAGGCTGACTTCAAAGCCGACTTTCGCGATTTCGCGGCACGGTATCCAGGAATGTACAAGATCCGCGCATCGTTCTGGAGTTTTCTCTGGGACAAGGGCGAAATCCTACCGGCGCGAGGGACGGAGGCCGCGCGACTTTCCGTGGTGGGGCGCGACGACCTCGGACGTCGCGGAAGCAGCGAGGTGCTCGGATACTACGACGCCCCCTCGTCAAAGCCGCGGGTGCATGAATTTGAAGCGTGGCTGAACTTCAAGGACACGATCGGATTCAACGCCGCGTCGATCACCCCCGGGCCAAACTCCAGCGCCGTCAAAGGAAAAGGCGCCATGGCATTTACCGGGCCTGCCGTCGTCAGCGACTGGCTCGATGTCGAGGGTCCGATTCACTCCACGTGGCCGCCGGCAAGCCATCGACGTTTGTTCGGTGATCTGCCACTGGTGGAATTCGAACCGGCCGATCCCAAGATTGTCGCCAACATTGCCAAAGCCCGGGCCAAAGCAGCCAGCCAGCCGCCGCTGAAGCGCGAGCGGGTGCACATCCCCAGGAAAACACGCCCGTCCGGAGAAGGCGTCTGGAGCGTCGCGAGCGAAGAGCCGCTGACCGACGCCGATCGCTTGTTCGCCGATTTCCTCCCCAAAGCCTTCCGCCGTCCGGTCAGCGATGCGGTGCGGAAGGCCTACGTCGCGAAAGTGGAGGAACAAATGCAGGCTGGCGACAGCTTCGAAGAGGCCATGCGCTGGGCGTATGCCGCCGTGCTGTGCTCGCCGGACTTCCTTTATCACGTCGAACCCGCGGGGTCGCTCGACGACCACGCGCTGGCCTGCCGGCTGTCCTATTTCCTGTGGAACTCCATGCCGGACACGGCGCTGAGCGAACTCGCCCGTTCCGGCAAACTGCACGCTCCTGGCGTGCTGCGCGGCGAAGTCGACCGCCTGCTCGCCGACGCGAAATCGCAGCGCTTCATCGAGGACTTCCTGGGACAATGGCTGAAGCTCTACGCGATCTCGGCCAACGATCCCGACAAGAAGCTGTATCCGGAATTCAGCCCCTACTTGCAGGACAGCATGATGGCGGAAAGCCACGCCTACTTCCGTGAACTCATCGAAAAGGACCTGAACGCCGGCTACCTCGTGCGATCGGATTTCGCGATGCTGAATGAAAAGCTCGCGCAGCACTACGGGATCCCCGGCGTCTCGGGCACGCAGATCCGCCGGGTGCCCTTGCCGCCTGGCTGCCCGCGAGGAGGCTTCCTCACGCAGGCCGCGATCTTGAAAGTGACCGCCAATGGCACCACCACCTCGCCCGTTGTGCGCGGGGCCTTCGTGATGTCGCGCCTCCTGGGCCGGCCACCCGAACCGCCACCGCCCAATGTCCCCGCTGTCGAGCCCGATGTGCAAGGGACCACGACGATCCGCGAGCAGCTCGCGAAACACCGCGCCGATGCCTCCTGCGCCGCCTGCCACGCAACCATCGATCCGCCAGGATTCGCATTGGAAGCCTTCGACGTCATCGGGGGCCAGCGGGCAAACTATCGCAGCGTGGGCGAAGGCGAACCTGCGCCTCGCGGAAACATCGATCCTACGGTGCGCATCGGTTTCGTCCTCGGACCGCCCGTTGTTGCCTCAGGGACGATGCCCGGCGAACGGAAATTCAGCGGCATCACTGAATTCCAGTCCTTGCTCGTCGCCGAGACGCCGCAGTTGCTCAGGAACCTCACCGAGCAATTCGCCATTACGCCACGGGTCGCGAAATTGCCTTTCGCGACCGCGACGAAATCAATGGCATCGTCGCACGCACCGAGCAGCGCGGCGGAGGCATCCGCACGCTGCTCTATGAGCTGGTGCAGAGCACGCTGTTTCAAACCCGATAGATAGCGGCGTCCGCCGGCCTTTCCGCTCGGACAGATTGCTCGCAATTCGCAACCCGGGCCAGCCTATCGCCTGCTCACAGTGCCAGCCAGGCCCGCACGGCGTCCTCGACCTTGGCGAGAGTTTCTGCGTCCACCACACCCAAGCGGCGTTCGAGTTTCACGTCGGGGACCGAGCCGATGCCTTGAGCATCGAAGGCTCCTGTGGGCATGCCTCGGCCCAAATGCGGCACTTCGTATTGTGTGCCACGAACGCTGGTCGTGCGGAGCACGGAGGTGACCACCGCTCGTTCCTCATCCCGATACTCGACACTCAGGATCGCACGGGCCGCACCTTGGCCACCATGCCAAGATCGGCCATCCAGATTTCGGCGCGTTTAGCCTTCGGCATGCTGCTGCTCCTCCTCGTCGTACATGGCAAAGAGTGCATCCGAAGCACTGATCATGGCCTGATACTCTTCCAGCCACGCCACCAACTCGCTCAACTCAGCGGGCGGCAGTTTCTCGATGGCGGCCTCGATTTCGGCAACAGTGCTCATGACTCAATGGTGCCCGGTTTTAGCGCAGGTGGCAAGTGCCGCTCCGCCACGCCAATAGGGGCCAGTCGAGGGTCAGGCGACATTTTCTCCGACTCGCGCGAGCGAGGTTCGCCGTCCTGCGTGTCGCCGTCCTGCGTGTCGCTGTCCTTGCCTGCGAGCGGGAAGCCCTTTCGCAGCGGATCGAACGGGTAGCCTTTCCCACATGAGCAAATATTAGGGGTCAGGCGACGTTTCTTGACAGACTGTCAAGAAATGACCCCTAGTTTCGCAGGAGGGAAAAATGCTTCTCAATCGAGCGGCGACGCAGCTACTGTCAGAGAAATGAGCGTCTTTCGGATTCCTTCCATCGCCGCAATCTGTTCGTCTATCACCCCAAAAGGGGTAATAGACAGACTCGTAGAATCACTTAGGCGCTGCTACCTGCATCCTGTGAAGAAGAAGCAATGGATTATTCTCAATGTGGCGATCCTCGTTCTCGCATTCGTCGGTTTCTTTCCTCCGCCAGTGGACGGCTACTATCGCTCGCCGCTTGTCGCTATTCTAGATGGCAGCACAGGCTACCTCCAGCTTCACGACGGCACCGTTGACATCCTCAACACAGGCGGCACCGCCGCCGACTCCCGAACGCATTTCGGAACGTATCGTGCAGTGGGGCGCTCCGAGATCGAGATCGTTTTCGCGGCTTTGCAGCACGCACCAGAGCGCGTTTCTGTTGGCTGGATGGGCTTTCACTTTTCATCGGGCATTGCGCAGGGTATGCCCGATGGCAGCCGATGCGGCCGCGAGCTATTGCCTTGGCGACTTCACAGACTGAACGATATCAAGTAAGCCTTTCCAAATGACCGCGACGCCTAATGCGCTGCAGCGAACAGCTCCGGCTGTCACGCTGGCTGCTCCGCCGCCTTCGCTCGCGCAGCCATCGCGCCAGCCTCCGCCGTCGCTGAGTTTGGGGTCTAGGCGACTTGCCGCGTCTCATATGAAATCATTGATTTTAACTCTCATTGTTCTCACGCCGTTGGCTTTGATCGCTGGACCACCGTTCAGCTACGATTCGGCGGTCACTTGGGCTGACGATTCCACGAAGACAGATGTTTCGAAGGCGCAGAGAATCTACGTCTTCGGTCCACAGAAGACCACGGAGACATACTCCCTGAACAACAAACCAGCGAAGCACGACGTTTCTATTCGCCGTATTCTTCGGTACCGCGACTCGATGACGCTCGGGCCATTGCTGCGAAGTTTGCACGACGACGTATCATCCGACTTCGTGGTTTTCGTCTATCGCCACCCCACCCCAAATAGGCCGGTCTTACGTCTCACGTATGCCCAGGCGCTCGAATCGAGATTTTCTATCCAGCCTTTGGACGTTATTGACATCACAATTCCCGCACATGGGTTCGTCCTCTAAGTTGCCTAAGGCGCTGGTGCCAACCGCCGGGGCTTCCCTGTCGTCCATGCTTTCCATGACTCGAAGCCGCCATTCCGTTTCCACGCTCACCCCGGCCCCGGCGGTCGGCACAGCCTAATCGTTAGGCGAATCGACTCGCGCTATCCATGAATGACCTCCTCCTGCTGGCATTTCTGTTCGGCGGGCTCATCGTCGGCTCCCTGACGGCATTCGTACTCTATTTGCCACCGGCGCAGGGCTATTTTGGACGTCGCACCCTTATCATCGCAGCAGCGCTTCCTACGCTGGCGTTTTTCATCGGTGGGCGGGGATTCTGGTATGTCGTCTCTCTATCCGTCGCGACTGCCGCGTCCTTTCTTCTTCTCCTCCCACCGCTCCTAAAACCAATCGCAACCAAGCCACTCAAGCGCCCCGTTCTCCCAGCCCTCGCAATCTTCGCTGCTGATGCGTGGAACACGTACATACTCGTCTTGGCTTCTGATCCTGGTTTTATGGGTGCGAGTTGCTAATGACCAGGCGCTGCAGCGAACTCGGACGCTTGTGGAATGAGTATTCCTCGGCCTCGCAGGCTCAGAACCCGGCGACGCTAGCGGAATCCTTCGTATTGCGCGGCTTCGAGGACTGATGACACCTCTGAAATCCACGAATGCGCCTAACCTTGAGTCGGGTAGGTCTGCGCGAAAGGGCGTGGCTAGGGATGAGAGGTGCTGCGCAGACTTACTCGACGGTCGGACGAAGCCCGGGAAGACTTAATTAGGGAAAAGGAGCCGTGGAACGGCACGGCGCGGTAGCGCCGACACGCCCGAGGGGCGGCGCGTAAAGTTGGCTGACTAGCATTTTGACCCTCGTTCCCAAACTCCATTTGGGAACGCACATGCGGGCGAAATTCCATTTCGCGCGGAGGGGGTGTCCGCGGGTGGGAGTGCCGGACCAACCAGGCCACCCCGCGCGGCGGCGAGGGGTCACCGCCAAGGATCACACTTCATCACCGACTCCGCTCCTGCCTCCCATTCGTGGGCGGAGGAATAGCGCCAATGCTCGGACGAAGCCACCAAGCCGCGTTTTACCGGGTTATCGTGGATCTACTCCAGCGACCGAACAAGAACCTTGCAGCACGCCGCGGTCGTGAAGACTGGCAACCATTCGATGACGGTTGCAGTGATGAAATGCGCGGCGTCGAATTCGTTGATCCGATAGCGGCTGCGCATCGCTCGTGGAGTAAGGCAACGGAGATGGGGGACAAGCTCGTTTCAGTTCTGTGTCGAACCGGCTTTAAAGCCCACCGGCGGACACCCCCTCCACGCGAAATGGAATTTCGCCCGCAGGTGCGTTCCCAAATAGAGTTTATAGAATACTAGGGGTCAGGCGAGCAGCTCGCGAAACACCGCGCCGATACCTCCTGCGCCGCCTGCCACGCAACCATCGATCCGCCAGGATTCGCCTTGGAAGCCTTCGACGTCATCGGGGGCCAGCGGGCAAACTATCGCAGCGTGGGCGAAGGCGAACCTGCGCCTCGCGGAAACATCGATCCTACGGTGCGCATCGGTTTCGTCCTCGGACCGCCCGTTGTTGCCTCAGGGACGATGCCCGGCGAACGGAAATTCAGCGGCATCACTGAATTCCAGTCCTTGCTCGTCGCCGAGACGCCGCAGTTGCTCAGGAACCTCACCGAGCAATTCGCCATTACGCCACGGGTCGCGAAATTGCCTTTCGCGACCGCGACGAAATCAATGGCATCGTCGCACGCACCGAGCAGCGCGGCGGTGGCATCCGCACCCTCCTGCATGAGCTGGTGCAGAGCCGGTTATTTCAAACCCGATAGCGGCGTCAGCCGGCCTTCCCGGCACTCGGGCAGATTTCCCGCAATCCGGCGCTCGAATGCCACGACGGGCTGTTCAGAGGGCGTGTCCATCGCATCAGTCTTGCGGTTTATCACGCCAATTTGGGGTGATAAACGAACAGAATCAATACCGTCGCCACTGGTCAGACGCAAAAACTCGCGGACGCAAAGCGACGAGAAGGAACGCTCACGACGGCTCCGGCCTTGGTCACCGTGAGAACGATCGCGCCTCTCGAATCCCTCGAATCATGCAAGAGGGAAAAATGCTTCTCAAGCGAGCCGCGCGGCTGCTATTTTCGGAGAAATGAGGGCCTTTCGGATTCCTTCCATCCCCGGAATCTGTTCGTTTATCACCCCAAAAAGGGGTGATAAACAGACTCGTAGAATCACTTAGGCGACTCCTTGCGCCCCGTGTAATGAAAGCAACGCAGCCCATCGCAACGTCTATACGCACGTCCCGTCTGCTTTTACGCGAGTTCGTCACTTCCGACCTTTCCGCAGTCCACGCGTTGCTTTCGTGTGCGCGCGTCATGGAATTCTCACCTGCCGGGCCACTTTCGAGCGCGGAGTGCCGTGACCGCCTCGATGGCTTTATCGCCGCCTACACCGACCACGGCTTCGGCAAGTGGGCTGTGGTGGCAGAAGCTTCTGGCGAGGTCATCGGTTACTGTGGCGTTGAGCTGACCGCCATTGATGGCCCTCCGGTGCCAGAGCTCGGCTTCCGCTTTCGTGCTGAGAGGTGGGGTCAGGGCTATGCCACTGAGGCGGCGCGTGCCGCGCTTGACCATTGCTTCCGCGAGCTTGGCTTTTCCGAGTTGGTCGCTTTCGTCGAACCCGCCAACCATCGCTCCGCGCGCGTTCTCACCAAGCTCGGCTTCACATTTCAACGTGGTTCTCATTGGCTCGGTCATGCTGTGGACATCTATCAGACATAGACCGGAATCGCCGAATCAGGCGCTGCAGCGAACAGGCTCCGCCTGTCGCTGAGCTTGGGGCCAAGAACCAATGACACCAAACGAGGCACAAGATCTCATTCTGACCGAGAGCCGCGAAGGTATTGCATATTCTTCGCGCATGGGAGACTACGGAACTCCTGAACGGTTTCGTCAGCTCATTGATGCAATCCATGTCCTCCAAAAAGAATGGCGAGGCCGAGCAGAAGTGAACCGCGAACTACTCGCGGCGCTTTTTGTCTTGGGGGATCAGATCAATGGAAATGCTTATGGAGCGGTAGCCAAAGGTCTCAATAGCCCGGATTGGCTGTGGAAAGAAGAAGGACTCGCGTTGTTAAGTGAGGCTCTTTACGGAATTTTCGAGGACCATGAGGCCTAATCAAGCGCTCCAGCGAACAGGCTCCGCGGTCACTGAGCTTGGGGTCGTTGGCTAAAACAGATGCCACGTCTCAAACCAAAGGTTTTCATTAGTCCTGGAGCGAGCGGTTGCCCCGATACTCCAAAGCTACGACTATTGTCTGAGGTTGCAAAGGCCAAGGGATTGCAGGTTGAGGTCTTCGACTGCACGCAGATTCAAGATCCAGAGATTCGCGTCGAAAGGTTGCTGAAGTCCGGCGCATTAGATTGTAAGCACTCGATTCTGGTTGGATCAAGTATGGGCGGTTACGTTTCGACGGTAGCAGCAGAAACTCATGAAGTGGATGGTCTATTTTTGCTCAGTCCTGTGCTTTATTTGCCGCCTTACAAGAATCTAGACCCCCATCCCAAAGCCAAATTTATCTCAATCGTGCATGGGCAGCAGGACAACATTGTTCCTCCAGAAAACGTCTGCAGATTTGCCCGGAGATTTTCAGGGGATCTACATCTTCTCCAAAGTGACCATTCACTCGATGAGCAATTACCTGAAATTCGAGTTCTTTTCGGCCAGTTTTTAGACAGATGCCTCCAAACAAATAACCAAGCCGAACAAGCGGATGCAGGCAACCGGGCTTCGCCCGGTGCCGATCCTTGACGTTAAGCCGCCTAGGCGCATGACCCCGAAATGGCTACGAAGATTGCTTTTTGCTGTCTTAGTCAACGTGCTTTTCCTCTCAGCATTTTTCTGCTACGCATTTTACGTGCAGCTCGAGCGAGCCAAGATGGCCTCTCAGGTTTCCGTGCTCAGTGCCGAGATTGACCACTATTTCGGCGAGGTCGAGCGCGATAACAAGCAGCCAGACCTCAACACCATTTTGGCACGCGTGGACGGACGCGGATTGTTCGCGCGAGACAGCTCTGGTCAGCTTTTTGACAGCTACGGACGACCATTACTCATCCAGCAGACCGGAACTGGCGGCGCGCTCAGAGTTACTGTTACAAGCACCGGACGCGACGGCAAGTTGGGCACAGGCGACGACTTCTCAAGGGAGATTACGTTTGAACGCCAACCTAAGAACAACGAATGAGGAATGAGGTTTAATCCGGGTCAGGCTCCGATAGCGGCGTCAGCCGGCCTTCCGGCCCTCGGACAGATTGCTCGCAATTCGCAACCCAGGCCATGACATGGTGATAAGCTACTGGAAATTCAATGCGAAGGCTTCGGCGCCATCTCCTAAGCCGTAACCATTCAGGATTGATCGTCACTGGAAGCGGCTCTAGGAAGAGCCGCCTACTTTGGACGCGCTCCCGCGCCAGGACGCGCAAAGTAGGCGGCCTCCTCCGGAGCCGCTTCGTGAGATCCCCGAATCGATACCAGCGCCCACCCAACGGGCCGCATCTTGGCTACCATGCCAAGATCGGCCATCCAGATTTTAGCGCGTATAGCCTTCGGCACGCTGCTGATGCTCCTCCTCGTCGTACATGGCAAAGAGGGCATCCGAAGCGCTGATCATGGTCAGATACTCTTCCAGCCACGCCACCAACTGGCTCAACTCAGCAGGCGGCAGTTTCTCGATAGCAGCCTCGATCTCAGCAACAGTGCTCATGGCTTCAAGGTGACCGGTTTTAGTAGCAGTAGTAGAGCAGGTAGCCAGCGCCGCTCTCCCGGGTGGGTCGTGGCGTGGATGCGCCGCAACTGCTGGATACTGTCAGCCCGCCTTCCCGGCGCTCGGACAGATTTCCCGTAATTCGCAGCCCGGGCAATCGGGCTTGCGCGCGAAGCAACGGCGGCGTCCGTGCCAGATCAACCAGTGGCTGAAGAGGGTCCACTGCTCGCGCGGAATGAGTTTCATGAGATCCTGCTCGATCTTTACGGGGGCGGTGTTCTTCGTCAGTCCAAGGCGGGCGCCCAGCCGTTGAACGTGCGTGTCGACCACGACGCCGACATTGATGTCAAAGGCGTTGCCGAGCACGACATTGGCCGTTTTTCGTCCAACGCCGGCCAGCGCGTGCAATTCGTCCATGGTCCGCGGGACCTCGCCGCCATGCCGCTCCACGAGCGCGGTGCAGCAGGCCCGGATGTTCTTCGCCTTGGCGCGGAAAAACCCCGTCGTCTTGATCAATTCCTCGAGTTGCTCCGCCGGCAGGGCGACGTAATCCGCGGCACTCCGGCAGACGCGGAAGAGTTCCTTCGTGACGATATTCACGCGCTTGTCGGTGCATTGCGCCGAGAGGATCGTGGCGACGAGAAGCTCCAGCGGCGTCGTAAAATCAAGCTCGCAATGCGCGGCCGGATAGGTGCGGGCAAGGATGTCGCAGACCGCAGTGGCGCGCTCGGCGCGGGTCACTTTTTTTTCTTCACGGGCGTCGCCGCGGGGAGTGGGCCGAGGACGCCGAGCCGCTCCTGCGCTTTCGAGGCAAACTCGGAATCGGGGTATTTGGTGACCAGAGCGGAGTAAGCCTTGATCGCCTCGATTTTTTGTTTCTCGCGGAAGGTTTTCACGATTTTAGCCCGGCGTTGGGCGGCCGTTTCCTTGGGGGTGCAGGCGGCGCCTCCAGCCAGGAACGCGGCAGAGAACAGGAGAATGAAAAGCTTTTGCAGCATGAATGGGAGGAGGGTAGGCACGTTCATCACTTCTTCTTCCCGGCTGGCTTCTCGGCAGGCGTCGCGACGGGCTTGGGTGTCGGCGTGGGCATCGGGATGTCGCCGGCGGCCTGACGCTCCAGGAGTTGTCCGCCGCGCCACAGGCCCTCCGCGGCGACCTTCGGCACCCCCGCGTAAAAGACGGAAATCTTGATGTAATTGTCGATCGCCAATTCGTAACGGCTGTTGGCCTCGTGAATCTTGCCGAGGAGGAGCATCGACTTGGCCCGGAGTTCGGCGTTGGATTTCTGGGCGCGGATGACTTCCTGGATGCGCTGGATGGCATCGTCGTCCTTGTTCTGATCATGCAGTGCCACGGCGGTGCCGTAGTTCACTTCCAGCATCTTCGGAGACCAGGAGTAAAGGGCTTCGAGTTCGGCGAACATTTTTGCGCCCTTTTCCTTGCTCTCAGGATCGCCCTTTTCCTGAAGCGCTTTTCCCAGGCCGGCTTTGACGATGGCCTGAGTCTCCTGCACCTCGCGGGGCGCGGTTTTCGGATCGCTGCCGGGATTGGGATAGTCGCTCGCCAGCTTCTCATAGATCTGAATCGCTTCATCGATCTTCTTGTTCTCGATCAAGGCATCGCCATACAGGTCCAGATCCTCCGGAGCAAACTTCAGGTCGGGCTTGTACGCCGCCGTCATTTGTTCCACCGCCTTGGCCTTGTCCTTCGTGTAAATAAATCCGGCAAGGGTGAAGAGCACCTTGGCGTGCGTGCCGGGCTTGTCGGCGAATTTCTGCGCGAGATCGTGGAAATACTTCTCGAGATCGGAATCGGTCTTGAGCTTGGCCGAAATGAGCAGGCGCTGATCCTCCATCACGTTGTTCAAGGCTTGGGCGACCTGCGGACTTTCGGGAAAGTCGGCGAGAAGTTTCTCGGCCGCCGCCGTGCTCTTTTCGATGCCCTTCTTCCAATCAGCGCGTTTGGCCTCGTCGATCACGAGGTAGTTGCCCTGGGTTTCGGCAAAGCCTTTCCACAGGCTGCTGAGCTTGAGCAGCGCCTGGGCGGCACTGGGATCCTGCGGATGCTTGGTGGCGAACTCGTCGTAAACGGCAATGGCTTCCGGCCCTTTGGTCTGACTGGTGAGAATCTGCGCCGAAAAGTCGTAGGCCTGAAAGAGCGAAGGACTGTCCGGAAATTGCGCGATGAATTCCTTCATCACCGCCAGGCATTCCGTGTATTTTTGCTGATCCGCGAGGATCTTGGCCCGTTCGAAATAGGCGAATGGCGCCGGGGCGCTGGTGGGGAATTCGGTGCTGATCTTTTTTAAGGTGGCCAGCGCGGCTTCGGCCTGGCCGGCACTCACCTGCGAACGGGCAAGGGCCATCAAAACAGGCGGTACCTCCTTGCTTTTCGGAAACTTGGTCAGGAAGGCCTGGAGGTCGACAATGGCGGCCTTGGGATCCACCCCCGACAGCAGTTGGCCCACCTGCGCGGACGCTTCTTCGGCTTGCGGGGTGCCCGGAAAGTTGTCGCGCACACCTTTGAAAGTGACGATCGCTTCCTGCTTCTTCCCGGTCATCACCTGCACCGTGCCGGTATAGTATTCCACATCCACAGCCAGTTCCTTGGGCGGCTTCTGTTTCTTGATCTGTTCAAGCGCCCCCAGCGCTTCGTCGTATTGCTTAAGCTCGATCTGGGCACCGGCACGCGCCAGCACCAGGGCGCCGTAGGCCTTGCCCTTGGGATATATTTCCAATCCTTCGCTGAAATACGTAATCGCCTTGTTCGCATCCTTGGCCTTCGAATCCGGGTTCAGGAACATGGCGCCGATCAAGAGCTGGAGGTTCTGGGCAATGGGGTCCCCTTTGTAAGAGGACTGAAAGGCATCATACTTTTCCACCGCCTTATCCACCACGTTCTGCGTGGCGTAGCTCATGGTGACGAAATAGAGCGCCTGCTTCTTGTCGTCGGGATCTTCGATCGCCCCGATCTTGTCGAGATGGGTGTAGAGGACCCGGGTTTCATCCATTTTCCCCTGGGTGAAGAAAACCAGCCCGCTCTTGAACTTGGCGGTCTGCGTCTGATCGGTCCGCCCTTCGATCTGGGCAAGCTTTTCGGTCTCCTTGTCGACGAGTCGCTTGTATTTCTGAAACGCCGCCAGATCCTTGGCGGCCCCCGCCTTCACCATCAGGTCCTTGAAAAACGCGACGCGCGCTTTCTGCGCGGCGACCACCCGGTCCTTGCTGGCGACCGACCGATAGGCGTCGAGAGCTTTGGCAAAGGCGGCGTCCCGTTTCGCCTCGTTTTCCTTGCCCGTCAGAAATCCCCCGCGGGCCAGCAGCAATTCCCCGACTTGAAATTGGGCGTCGTTAATCAGCGCCAGGTTTTGATTCTTGCCGATGATGTCGCGCAGCAGCGCCTCCGATTCGTCGTATTGCGCGCTGGCCGTTTTATCCTCGGCAGCGGCCTTCTGCATCGTCTGGCTGGCCACGGTGGCGAGCGTCAAAGCGAGGAGATACTGGCTGTCCTGCACGGTCGGGCTTTGCACGAACTTCTTCATGTTCCCGCGCAGCACCTCCATCGAGGTGTCAAATTTCTCCAATTGGTAGAGCGCCAGCGCTTTGCTGTAATTCACCGACTCCCCTTCCTCGGAAGTCGGATACTTGGACAGATAGGTGTCAAACTGCTTGACCGCCTCCTCGAGAGTCGTTTTCCGGGCCGGGTCGCCGGGCGGCAGCTTCGCCGCTTTCGCCACCAGGACCTGCGGCGCCATACTCAGGGACAATTCCAGCAGGCTGGCCAGTTCCGCCGGCAGATTCTTGTTGTCGATGACCTTCTTGAACCCAGCCAGCGCCCCATCGTAATTCCCCGCGAGATAGTGAGAGTAACCCGCGCGGAAATTTGCCTCCGGCGCGCTCGGAACCTGCGGATACTTTTTGACGAGATCCTCGTACATCGCCGCCGCCTCGGCATACTTGCCCTGGCTGGCCAGGGCCTCGGCCTGCTGCATCATTTGGACATCGATGGTGACGGCGGCCGGCGCCTGCGCGGCGGCCGATCCAATCGTCAACGCGGAAAATCCGGCACAAACGATGGCGGAGGGAAATCGGCGGTCGAAGAGCATAGGGAGGAGCGAAGAGGGAGGAAACATACCGAAGGCATTTTCGGCTGACTACCCATTTTCTCTCGATCGCGCCCCGGAAGCGCCTTTTTTCCTCGCGCGGCGGGCGGTGAGCGCCCATGACAGGGAACTGGAAGGCGTCCAAAGACGCCCGTTCAACGCACTATTTCACATGACCGTCGTAACTTTTGCCCTGCCTCAGGAAAGCGGCGACTTCCGCCAGGCGCTCCGCACGGCCGGTGGAAGAATCGGCGGAGAAGAGATTCGGATCGCGCATGTCGGCGTCGGCCCGGCGGCGGCTTCCATGAATATCCGCCAGCTTCTCACGGAAGGGCCCTCTCCCCGGGTAATTATCTGTGCGGGCTTCGCCGGCGGTCTCGACGCCCGAGTCCGCACCGGCGACCTCGTCGTGGCCGACAATTTTTCGGCGCCCGAACTGCGCACCCGCGCTCAGGCGTTGACGGGAGAAAAGCCGCATCGCTTTTTCGGGGCGCTGGTCTCACGCGACTCCCCGGTCGAATCGGCCGCCGCCAAGGCCGCGCTGGCCCGCGAAACGGGAGCACTGGCCGTGGACATGGAAACGGCCGCCGTGGCGGAGGCCTGTCTAGGCGCCGGGGTTCCACTGCTCGCGGTGCGGGCGATCAGCGATGGAGCGATGACCCCGCTGCCGGTGCCGTTTGCCGAGTGGTTCGACTTGACCCGCCAGAGACCGCGTCCCTGGGGTTTGGTGAAGTATCTGGTGCGGCACCCGGAGCGCGTCAGTCCTTTCGCGCGTTTCGTTCGCGGACTCGCGCCCGCGCGCCACGCCCTGGCGGACTTCCTCTCCCGGTTTCTCGGGCAGCCCTCGTGACGGGCGGGGTGAGGCGAGGAGAATAAGAGCCGTCTGGCAAGCGAGCGCTGATGCCCGAAGAACCACCACGCCCTTCCGCTCGCGATCTCCAGTCGCCGGCGCTGCTCGGGCTTGCGATGCTGCTTATCGTGCTGTGGCCGGGCGATGTTTCGTGGCTGATGGATGAGCCACGCTTGATCGCCGCCGCGTGGCACGCGAATCACGACGGACAACTTGCCGTGGGCGGATTGTACGGGAACTTCGGCATCCGCTACGGCCCGCTGCCCACGCAGATCTATCAACTGCTGCTCCTTCTCACGCACGATCCTTTTGCCCTCGTGATCCTCCATGCGCTGCTCTGCGCGGGGGTGACGGGTGGCGCCCTCCTCTGGCTCGCGCGCGGTCTTGGTTTGCCCGGCTGGTTCGTCGCCGGCGCGCTCGTCTCCCCCCACGTGGCCGCCTACCACCGGGTGCTCTGGGATGCGAGTTTCGCCATGCCCGTAGGCGCCCTGGCGCTGGCGGGCTTTGCCGATTTTCTCCGCACCCAGCGCGCCGCGTCGCTGCGCGTGTGCGTGGTGAGCAGCGTGCTCGTGCTCACAATTCACCCGCAATCTCTGCCACTCGCAGCCGCGCTCCTCGGCTGGCTGGCGTGGCAGCACCGCGCGGCGCTTTGGCGCGACCGCCGAGCCCTCAGTTTGGCGGGCGCCTTCTTGCTCGTGTTCAACGGTTATTACTTCATCCAACTGGCTGGGCAGCTCTTCGCCCGCCTGGGCGGCTCGATGCAAAAGGGTTATCCGGGCGGCGGCTCGCACCTCGCCTCGGCACTGGCGCCCTTGCTGGGTGGACGCTTGTTGAGCGGCGCGGACTACCTGCAAGATCTCGCCCGGTCCAGTGCGCCCATGTGGCTGCACACGACCGCGCAAGGCTGCGCCTTGCTCATTTTTCCCCTCGCCTGGTTGGGCATCTGCGTCGCGGTCCGCGGGGCGTGGCAGAAGATGCGCGCGCCAGGGACAACGGCGACGACGCCCGCAGCCTACACCCCCCGCCAGAGTGTCCTGCTCGTGCTGTTGCTGGCGCTCGGCTTGCAGGCGTTGCTCTTCGGCGCGATGCGGATTCCCGCCGCGCCGCAATATTTCTTCGGCACCTTTTCCCTGCACGTGCTGGCGGCTCTGCTCGCCGTGGAAGCGTTGCGCAAGGCGCGTCTGGGCATCCTGCTGGGCGGTCTCTACGTCATGGGCTCCGCGATTCTTATGATCGAGGCCGCGGTCAGCATTCACGATTTTGGCTTCGAACGGCCGCAATGGCCGACTCTGGCCAACAGCGTAGACGTGGCGCAAAAGCTCAACGCCTTTTCGGACACGACCGCCATGACCGACATCGCGGTTTACAAAAAGTCGCCGCAGGCCCTCCGCACGTTGCGGCTCTTGCTTTCGCCGACGGAAGGTGGCGCCGCGCCTCGCGAAAGCGGACATCTGCTGATCACAAGAGATCCGCCAGGCACCGGCAAGATCACACTCACCGAACTCCCGTCGAACGCTCCATCCTTTCCAGCACATTGGGATCCTAAGCTTAGAATTCCACGTGGACAAGTTGTCGCG
>JADMIO010991014.1_pt1 | contig 48884 bp, 23 predicted proteins | sample 8958161 | NCBI WGS metagenome assembly JADMIO01 (sample SAMN16585339, study PRJNA669376) | soil metagenome | isolation source: Crop rotation soil | place: USA: Cullars Rotation, Alabama | collected 2011
CGCGGCCCGCAGGCGCGCAGTGGCCACCGCCACAGACCCACCACATCCACAACAACCATGATCATCGAACACATCATCCCATTCCTCGTTGTCCTCGCGATTGCGGTCTCTGTTTTTGTGGCCACGCGCTGCCATCACGAATTCACCGTATGCGAAGGCTACAGCGGTCTTCTGTACCACGCCGGAAAGCTCGTCGAAACGCTCGCGCCCGGTCGTCACGTGCGATGGGGCCGCCAGTTCCAGCTCGTGCAGATCGACGCGCGCCGCACGATGCTCGCCGTTCCCGGACAGGACGTGCTCACGGCGGACAACATCGGAGTGAAGCTCAGCCTCGTCCTGACGATTCAAATCGCGGACGCGGCGAAGGCCGTCACTACCGTCGATAACTACAGCACGCACGTCTACAACGCCGCGCAGATCGCGCTGCGGGCGTCGATTGCGGCCTCGACGCTCGATGCGCTGCTTGGCCAGCGCATTGCGATCGGCGAGCAACTCCGCGTAGCCCTCATTCCGCAGGTCGCGGCGATCGGCATAACGCTGCACGCCGTGGAAGTCCGCGACGTGATGCTGCCGGGCGACCTCCGCAAGGCGTTCGCCGATGTTCTCAAGGCAAAGCAGGAGGGCCAGGTGGCCCTTGAGCGCGCGCGCTCCGAGAGCGCCGCCCTGCGCAATCTCGCCAACGCCGCGCGCATGGTCGCCGACCAACCCGCGCTCGCCACGCTGCGTTTCCTGCAAACGCTCGAGACGAGCAACGGGAAGAACGTAGTGCTGAACGACCTGAGCGCTCTCGCGCCGTTCGCCATCGCGCGAAAACAGCGGGCACAAGAGGCAGATTAAAAGACCCGGCGGCGGCATTCGAACCGCCGCCGGGCAGCGATTTTCAGCGGTCAATCGCGACCGCAACGGCAACGGCAACGAACCCGAAGCTTTGAGAGCGAAGCACTCGTCTTTTAAGCGAGTAAGGAGGGTGCAAGTCCCTACGGGTTCACTAATTTTTCTGGCAGTGAGGCATGGGTTACTTCGGCAAATAGTAGGTTCGACTCCTGCCGCCTCCTCCTTATGGGGGCGCAACACCCGCGCCGACTTTCTCCAGAAAAGAACTTTGCGGTAGTGAGAGCGGAGTTACTTCGTAGCTCAGCTGGTAGAGCACACGTGAATAGCGTGTGTCGCGGGTTCGACTCCCGCCGGGCACGGCGAAAGCCGTGCCCAGGTCTCCGCCAATTTTCTCCGCAATTCCATTTCCGGCGCACAATGCGCCAAATCAATTTCGAGGCAGTGAGACTGGGGTTACTTCGTATTGGAAACGACTGGTCGCCGGTTCGAGTCCGGCTCGCTCCGCATTATGGGGCGATAGCTCAGAGGTAGAGCAGTAAAATCTCTCCGGTTGGTTTTCTCCTCGGATTTTTCTTCACCGCGCCCACCCAGCGCGGAACAGCTTTGGGGCAGTGAGCGCGGGGCTACTTCGTGTCTGTAATACATAGAAAATCCCCGCGCGCTATTCTCCCCAATCCAATTTCGCGGCAGTGAAGACAGGAGTTCTTCGCTCAAAACCAAGCACTGAAGCGCGAAACCCATGAGCAGGGGCCGGGCAACCGGTCCGGGTTCGAGTCCCGGTTTCTCAGTCAGAGCCTGTCTGCCGTTCTCCGCGAATACCCCCGCCATTTCCTACGACCACGGCGTGCGCCGTGGCGTCTTCAAGAAAACACGTGAGGCAGTAAGCCGAAGCCCTTGGAAAAGGCAGCGGCACCATCCTCCTCACCAAGAAACAAAAACATGAAGTTCAACTTCCTGAAAAGCCGCCCACGAGGATCGACGACCAACCTCGCGGGTGGCGAGGCGTTCATCGAAACGCCAAAGCTCGAGTTCGCGTCGCTCATGCTCACAAGCACGCTGGGCGATCAGTTCTACCGGCCCGGCGATGCCGCCGCAGGCCGCGTAAAGCAGCTCGTGGCACAGATCGCCGACAAGAAGTTCGTCGCAAAGACGGCGATCTACGCACGCAAGGAGGCCGGCATGCGCTCGGTCTCGCACCTCGTCGCGAGTGAGATTGCTCACAGCGTCAAAGGTGAATCATGGACGGCGAAGTTCTTCGACCGCGTCGTCCATCGCCCGGATGACGCGCTCGAGATCCTCGCATGCCATCTCGCGATGCACGAGCGGCCGATCCCGAACGCCCTGAAGAAGGGCCTCGGCAACGCGCTTGCCCGCTTCGACGAGTACCAGCTCGCGAAGTACCGCAAGACGCGCGCCGATCTCTCGCTCGTGGACGCGGTGAACCTCGTTCACCCGCCGCACACCGAGGCGCTGCGCAAGCTCGTCAACGGCACGCTCGCACCCGCCGAGACTTGGGAAACCAAGCTCACGCAGGCTGGCGCAGCGGCCGAGGGCGAAGAGGCACTCGGCGGACTGAAGAAGGACGCGTGGGCTTCGCTCATCCGTTCGCGCAAGCTCGGCTACTTCGCACTCCTGCGTAACCTGCGGAACATCCTGCAGGATGCGCCGGAGACAAAAGCCGAGGTGCTCGCGATGCTCACCGATGCGAAGCTCATTGCGAAGTCGCTCGTCCTGCCGGTCCGCTTCGTTACCGCGCTCGACGCAGTGCGCGAGGCGAACCTGCCAGGCGCCGGTGACGTCCTCGGGGCGCTGAGCGACGCGGTCGACCTGTCGCTGGCCAATGTGCCACGCTTCGAGGGCCGCACGCTGATTGCGCTCGATGGTTCCGGTTCGATGCAGGGCCGGCCGATCAAGGTCGGCGCGCTCTTCGCCGCAACGCTGGCGAAGGCGAACGATGCGGACGTCCTCCTGTTCAGCGACGACGCGGAGTTCATCACGCTGAACAAGCGGGACTCGACGCTCACGCTCGCAAGCGAACTCGAAAAGAGCTGCCGCTCAGCGGGCACGAACTTCCACGTGATCTTCCAGCGCGCGGGCAACCGCGCCTACGATCGCGTCATCATCCTTAGCGACATGCAGGGATGGATGGGAGGTCATGCACCACTTGGTGCGTTCGCCGAATGGAAGAAGCGCAGCGGATCGGCACCGAAGGTCTTCTCGTTCGACCTCGCGGGCTACGGCACGCTCCAGTTCCCGGAACGCGACGTGTTCTGCCTGGCGGGATTCTCGGACAAGACGAAGGAGACGCTGCGTCATCTCGACGGCGACTCGCGCGCACTGCTGCGCGAGATCGAGGCCGTCGAGCTTTGAACAGCACCATGGCCGAAAACAAACATGCCCCGGCGACGGCGCGAGCCTTCGCCGGGGCAACACTTTTTACCAATCATGAAAATACGACCACTCACAAGGCTCGCGCACTTGACGCGCGAACGGAGCCCGCGGACTCCGACAGAAAGCTCCGCGAAAAGGCAGGTCCAATTGCAATCGGACTTCAAAATCGACAGCGATCTGGCGGACGTAGGCGATGCCTTTGCGGGCGGCCCGATCCACGAGATCACATTCGATTTTAATTCCGAAACCGGCCTCGACACGCTGGCGGAGGTTTATCCGTACCGTGTGTTTCGCGCGTATCGTTATGTCGACGAGGGGAAACTGGAATGGAGCCGGCTGGTCCTGCGATTCGCACGCGACGCCTACGTCGTCGCGAGGAGTTGGGGCAGCGGCTACATCTACGCCAGCAGCGCGGAGAAGGCAGAGGCAATCCTGGCGGAACTCGTCACCGTGCTCGGAGACGCGCCGATTCCGGAGGAGCCTGTCTTTTACATGCTCCGAAGGGACTCGGGTGAGATCACAGCGGACGCGATCAGCAACATGCCTGAATCACTCAGCGATGAGTTTTTGAGGCTGGCGTACGGCGACGACGCGTTGCCGTGGGTGGACACGTTCGCCCAGCGCACCAGCGAGCGCATCGGCGGTCTCACGATCCTCGAAGGCGCTCCGGGCACCGGGAAGACAAGCCTGGTGACCGAGATAATCCGGCGCCTGAGGAAGACGCATCTGTTCTACGTGTTGCCGGTGTGCAACGACGGAACATTGACGTCGCCGGACTGGGTGTCGTTTTGGGAAGGGCAAAACCGGCAGCACGCCGACCGCGTAAAGGTCGTGGTGCTTGAGGACGCCGAGCGCATCCTGATCGCTCGAAGCGCCGCCGATCGTGACGCCGTTGCTTCGGTCCTGAACATCGCAGATGGACTGATCGGCAGGATGCTGAAGCTCCATCTGCTCTGCTCCGTGAACGCGCGGTTCGAAACGCTGGACCCAGCCATTCAACGGCCGGGACGGCTGACGAACTACCGGCGGTTCAAACCGATCATCCGTGAACGTGCTGTTGCGCTCGCGGCGCTGAAGGAAGTGCCCTTTGATCCGTGCGAAGGCACGGAGGAATTCACGCTCGCTGAGATTCTCCAGCCATCGCCCGGCCCAACCCGCGATCCCAGCCGCTGCGTCGGCTTCGCGCGACTGCCCGCGAATGCATAACTCTCGGCGTCCGACGATCTCGGACAATCGGAGAAAAAGGAATCGCCCCGGCGGTGGTGCAGGCCATCGCCGGGGCGCACGGCTGTCCTTCACCAAATCCTGCAACAAACCATCATGACCACTGCAACCATTACGAGGCATGGCATATCGCTCGTCGTTTTGTTTCTAGCTGCGTTCACCCGCACCCGCACGACGCGACGACGTGCCAGTGCTGAATTTTCCATACGTAGCATCCCAAACGGCGGTTCGCTCGCCGGCCAGCCACTGGAGATCCTGCTCAGCGATCGCTGCGGACCCGGCGCCGTACTGTCCGACAGGCTCGCCCATCAACCATCGTCAAATCACCATTAGACCACACATGAAAATCCTACTTTCCAGCGCGATCATTCGCACCTACCGCGAAAGCGACGCTGAATCGCTCGCGCGCAGCGTCAATAACGAGAAGATTTCACGCAATACACTGCACATTCCGTATCCGTACACGCTCGATGATGCGAAAGATCGCATCGCGAAGGTGCTGTCAGAACCGGAGTGTTTCCATTTTCCGATCGCCGACGACACAGGCGTCATAGGAGCGATCGGTTTCAAGCGTCCGGAGCCCGGCTTTCAAGACGTGCAAAAACACGTCGCGGAAATCGGTTATTGGCTCGCCGAGGAGTATTGGGGCCGCGGGATCATCACGGAGGCTGTGACTGCATTCAGCCGATGGGGCTTCGAAACGCTCGGGCTTCGGCGCATTTTCGCCGCGGTGCTCGCGTGGAATCCCGCATCCGCGCGAGTGCTGGAGAAAGCGGGCTTCGAATTCGAAGGGCGGGAGCGGGCGAGATATTTCCGCGAAGGGCAGTTCATCGACGGACTGCTCTACGCAAAGGTGGCTGCATAGCCACGACAGTGCCTTTCACTGTCCAACACTAATCCGCCACGACGAACGGCGTCGTGGCAAAGGAAGGGAGTCATTCATGAACGATCCATTCGTTTCTTCGCGCGTGCGCGCGGAGCTTTCCCGCGTTGAAGCCGAACGCGGTGTGCGCGTGCTCTACGCGTGCGAAAGCGGCAGCCGCGCCTGGGGCTTTGCCTCGCGCGACAGCGATTGGGACGTGCGCTTTCTCTACGTTCACCAGCGCGACTGGTATCTCTCCGTCGAGAACCATCGCGACGTCGTCGAGCAGATGCTCGATGAGCCATTCGGCCCGGGCTCGCCAGAGCTCGACCTTGGCGGCTGGGAACTTCGCAAGGCGCTGCGACTGCTCCGCAAGAGCAATCCGCCACTGCTCGAGTGGCTGAAGTCGCCGCTCGTCTATGCTGAGGACGCACGCTTCTACGTGGAGTTCGAGTCGCTCGCCTCGGAGTTCTATTCGCGCGAGCGATGCTTTGCGCACTACCTGCACATGGCGTGGGGCAACTGGCGGGATTACCTCGCCGGGCGCGATGAAGTAAGGCTGAAGAAGTATCTCTACGTCTTCCGCCCGCTGCTCGCGTGCCGCTGGCTCGCCCGCGGGCTCGGCCGGCCGCCGATGCTCTTCTCCGAACTGCTTGCTGTTCTCGAGGAAAACGAAGTGCGCGCTGAAGTCGAAGCACTCGTCGCCCGCAAGCAAGCCGGCGACGAATTCGATTCGGAGCCACCGGTGCCTGTGCTGCACGAGTTCCTCGCCGCGGAGCTCCCGCGCTTGGAAGCGCTCATGGCACGCGCCGAACCGTCGAACGAAGTCGCTTCACTCGACCGCTTCCTCCAGCGGTGGACCGAGGTGGCGTTCGCATAGCGCAACTCAATAGTCGCCCGGGAAGTGTAACCGCTTCGCCGGGCGCATCACTTTCACACTTCCACACGCAAACACATGACCAACCAAACCAAACCACAAACCGAACGGGCTGCATCGCAGTCCATCAACGAAACAAACTGCCGGGGCGCAATTGCGCATACCGGCTGAAATGAAACTATGAATACGAACAGCATCGCGAATCAGTTCGCCCGAATGGGCGCGCGGTTCCGGCTCGTTCGTCCAGACCAATTGCCAACCCGGCGCCGGCGCACCGACTACGCGCTCGACATCACGAGCGACGCAGACGGCCAGATCTTCGAGCTGCAGCTCAGCGCCGAGCGCGAAGAGCAGCTCGATGTGAGCGTCCTGCAGTGCGAGCACCGGGACCGCCACCTGCTCCTTCTCGTGAAAACACCGGAAGCGAAAGATCGCTTTCTGTGCGGACACGACGAGCGCGAGTGGTTCGTCGCAGCGGTGCCGGGTGGCGCATCAAGCGTCGCCCAGGCAAAGATCGCACTGCAACCCGCCGACGTGCGAGCGGCAGGCGACCGAGCGGGCCTCAACGCCCGCCAACGCACACGCCGGCACAACCGGGCGTTCGTCCGACAAGGCGAATGGTTCTTCGTGCCTGCACCGGGTCTGCGCGTGGATGAGAAACTCATCCTGCGCAATGAGCCGATGAGCCGTGGCGGCGGAAAGCCGCATATGGTTGCGGAGCTCTACCGCTTCGGAGGCGAGAGAGTGTGGGTGTGCCAGCGATTCCCGAATGGGCTTCTCGAAGGGGAATATCACCGCGCAGTCGCGGAAATTCCCGAGGCGAAGCTCTGGAAGTGGCAGCATCGCGTGCGCAACGCGGGCGTATTCGTGCGTGGCACCGTGCGACATCGCGACCACGCGACGATCACGCTGCACGAATGGCATCGTGTCTGGATGAACACCGAGACCGCGACGCGCCAGATGGCGAACGTCGCATTCCTCGACTAAAAGCCGCAGGGCCGGGGAGCGTCACGAGCGCTCCCCGGCTTCTGCTGGTGGAAAAAAGAACAAACACCGCTCTGCACCCGTCGTGTGCCTTTTCTCGATTCTCTACTTATACATGACTGACATCCTTCAACTTCCGATCGTGCTCATGCTCAACCGCGCATGGCAGGCCATTCACGTGAAGACGCCCGCCGAGGCGTTTTGCATGATCGCCACGGGCGCCGCATCGGCGCTCGACATCGCTTCCAACGGCGCAATGCGGCCCGTCGCTTGGGACGAATGGCGCACGCTCCCCGTGCGCGAGCACGATCGCGCGGCACGCACGGTGCGCGGCGAAATCCGGGTACCGACCGTCATCGTCGCTGCGAATTACGCACGTGTGCCGATGCGCCGGCGCTCGTTTTCGTCGCGCGCCTTGTGGGAACGCGACGCCGGCGTGTGCCAATACACGGGACGCAAGCTTGGACACGGCGAGGGCAACATCGACCACGTCGTTCCCCGTTCGCGCGGCGGGCGTACGACCTGGGACAATTGCGTCCTCGCCCATCGGGACATCAATTCCCGCAAGGCGAACCGGACGCCCGACGAAGCCGGCCTTCACCTGGCAAGGAAGCCCACAGCGCCAAGGCCGATGCCTGCGACGGCGCTCATCCGAAACACGCATGACGTTCCGGATTGGGAGCACTTCCTCATGTGACGACAACATGCGGCCGGGGATGGCGAAAGCTGTCCCCGGCCTTTTTCAAAGATACCATTTTACATTCATGAACACGAAAGAACTCATTCAACTCGGTGTACCGCAGACGGCCATCGAGAGCGCGCACGCATTCATCGCTGCGTTTCGCGACAGCGGTGGCGAAATGGCGCGCCTTCGCGATGAGATGGCGGCCGTCGTGGCAGAGCCCGTTGCTTTCCTCGGCGATGCAATTCGCGGAGAACTCGCCCGCGAGCTGTACGAGCCGCCATTCACGATGCGCGCAAAGCCCGCGCCGTGGAAGCAGTGGGGTGCCGATCTCGACGCAGCGGCGATCGAGCAGCTTGCGAATGCCTGCATGCTCCCCGTTGCGGCGGCGGGCGCGCTGATGCCGGACGCCCACGTGGGCTACGGGCTCCCGATCGGCGGCGTGCTCGCAACCGAGGGCGCGGTGATCCCGTATGCGGTTGGCGTAGACATCGCGTGCCGCATGAGACTGACCGTCTTCGAACGCAAGGCCAGCACACTCGCCGGGATGCGCGACCACCTCGCGAACATCATCGAGGAAGAGACACGCTTCGGCATGGGGGCGGAGTTTCAGAAGCGCCGCGACCATGAGGTGATGGACGAGGACTGGAACGTTTCGCCCGTCACCAAGCATTACCGTGACAAGGCGTGGAAGCAGCTCGGCACTTCAGGCTCCGGAAATCATTTCGTCGAGTTCGGATCGTTCACCGTGAGCGAAACGGAATCGGCTCGGTTCGCCGAATCGGGCCACAAGATTGCCAAGGGAGAATACCTGGCGCTGCTTTCGCACAGCGGTTCGCGCGGCACTGGCGCGCAAGTTTGCCAGAAGTACAGCCACATCGCGATGGATCGTCACTCGAAGCTCCCGGCGCAGCTCAAGCATCTCGCATGGCTCGACCTTTCGAGCGAGCCAGGCGCGGAATACTGGGCTGCCATGGAACTCATGGGCCGCTATGCGGCGGCAAATCACGCATGTATTCACAAGCACATCGCGCGCAAAGTCGGCGCGGGCGTATTGCTCGACATCGAGAACCACCACAACTTCGCGTGGAAGGAGCGCCACGTCATCGGCGGCGAGGAGCGCGAGGTGATCGTGCATCGAAAGGGTGCAACGCCGGCGGGTGCCGGTGTGCTGGGCGTCATTCCCGGCTCGATGGCGACACCGGGCTACGTCGTGCGCGGGCGCGGAAACGCGGCTTCGTTGAATAGCGCATCACACGGCGCGGGCCGCGTGATGAGCCGCAAGAAGGCGCTGCAATCCTTCACGTGGAGTGCGGTCAGGAAGCGCCTGAAGGCTGCGGATGTGCACCTGTTGAGCGCGGGGCTCGACGAGAACCCCGGCGTTTACAAGGACATCCACACCGTCATGGCGGCACAAACCGACCTCGTTGACGTACTGGGCGAATTCCAGCCGAAGCTCGTAAAAATGGCTGACGCCGGTGAAAAGGCCGAGGATTGAGCGAACACGGAGGTAACGCCTGCGCGGATCGTGGGTTGACTGTGTATTCCGCGCGGGCAAGCTACCTATCCATGCCCGATCCGTCGAATAGCGGCGAACCCGTATCCTCAATACTCGGCACCTTGGGTGCAGACGAGTTGTTTGCCCGTGGAATGCAGTCGGTCAAAATGACCGGCGGTGGCGGGCTCTCGAGTTGGGAACCGCCAACGACGGCGGAGGCTGCGAGGCTGTTTCCAAATTACGAAATCCTCGATCTGATCGGCCGTGGTGGAATGGGAGCGGTGTACAAGGCGAGACAACTCGCGCTGGACCGCATCGTGGCGATCAAGTTGCTGCCGCTTGAAGTGAGCGTCGATCGCGATTTCGCGGAGCGATTCAAGCGCGAGGCGCGAACGATGGCGAAGATGAACCACCCGAACATCGTTTCGGTGTTCGACTTTGGCACCACGTCCGAGGGACATCTGTTTTTTGTGATGGAGTTCGTCGAGGGGACGACGCTGCACCACCTCATCAAGACCACCGGGCTGAAACCGGCCCAGGCGCTGGAAATCATCGTGGGGGTGTGCGAGGCGCTGCATTATGCGCATCTGGAGCACGTCGTTCATCGCGACATCAAACCCGCCAATGTGCTCGTGGATGTGCGAGGCCGCGTAAAGGTGACGGACTTTGGGCTCGCGCGATTGAGCACGCCGAGCGCTGCGGAGCAGGCCGGCTACACGATGACGGGGACCGTTCTCGGCACACCCGATTACATGGCACCCGAGCAAAAGCGTGGGATGCACGTGGATCATCGCGCGGACATCTACAGTCTCGGCGTGATGCTTTACGAAATGCTGTGCGGAAATGTGCCGCAAGGCGTTTTCGATTTGCCGTCGCGCCTCGTCTCCGTGGACGAGCGCGTGGATCAGGTGGTCATCCGCGCGATGCAGCAGGAGCCCGAACGCCGGTATCAAAACACCGAGGACATGCGGCATGAGGTGCAGACGATCCGGCAGGCGAAGGATCCAAACGCGCGCGCGCCCCGTCCGCGTGATGGGTTCGCCCCGGCGCCAAGTGAGCACGGTCGTCGTTCAAGGAATTTTGCGCCATTGGCAATCGGGCTGGGCGCCGCCGCGGTGGTGACAGTGGTTGCGGTGATGATGAACAAGGGGAACCATCACGACCCCGCGCCACGCTCGGGATCGACGACGCCCTTGGCGAAGGTCGAACCCGCCAAGCCGCCGTCGGAGCCGGAGAAGACCTCTGCCGTCCCGCCAGAAAAATCGCCGGCAAACACACCACCGCCCGAACCTGTAAAGCCGACAGTCGTGGGGACAAAACCGCCGGAGACCGTAACACCCCCGAATCCTGCGCCCTCTCCAGCGCCGGTCACGCCGGTCGTGGTCAAGCCTCCTGAGCCACGCAACGTCACGAATCCCGAAATGGCCGCAGCCGTCGCACAACTCGGACCCGGCGGGGAGCCCGGCCAGCCAGCGGTTTCAGCCACAGGTGAGGCGCTGACGCGGTGGCAAAAACTTTCCGACCACGGCGACCTGCTGGTGAAACGCCGCGACCCGGATGGCGCCATCGAGGTGTACCGGCAGGCTATCGTTGAGGCGGAGAGGGCCTCGCCACCTGCGCCGATTGCGGAGGTGGGCCGAATGTATTCAAAAATCGGAGCGCTCGAGGCGGGAATCGGCTCAGTGGACGAAGCCCGGGCCACTCTGGAGGGTGGAAAGAAATTTCTGCAGCGCGCAAAGAGCAACGGAAAGCTCGACGAAGATACCAATGCGGTCCTGATCGAAATCGAGGGCCGGCTGCGCAAACTGCCCAAAGAGTAGCGAGCCGGGCGCGTCTATTTCAGCGTCGCAAGATACTCGATGATGTCGCGTAATTCCGAGCGCGATATTTTTCCGTCCTCGATAAACGGGCGCACGACATCCATCGGCGATGGCGCGCTCGTGCGAGTCTTGATCTTCGCAGCCGGCACCTCGACCGTTACTGGCTTCCCGGCGCCATCCACGGTTTCGACCTTTAATTTGCCATCCTTCTCCTCGAGGAGCCGGCCCGCGACGATACCGCCGTCAGCGAGCGAAAGAACGACGATTTGAAATCCTGGCGCGATGGTTTTCGAGGGCTCGACGATGCTCTCGAGCAGCCGGGCCCGATCGAGCCGCGATCCCACATGGGTAAGGTCCGGCCCCACCGGACTATCCCCGCCTTCGCATTTGTGGCACTTGAAGCATTGGGCAACTGGATGGTCGCGGAAGAGTTTTTTGCCGCGCTCGGCATCGCCACCGTAAAGCGAAAGCTGATGAGACGAGACAAGGTCTCCGGACTTTCGGGTGGCACGCCACTGCTCAACTTTTTCCGCGAGCGCGCTGCGCTTCTTTGCGGAATCATAAACGTCGAGTTGCACCTCCGGCGCAAGTTTTCCACCGATGAGGTCATCCATGAGACTCCCAAGCAACTTGTCGGCCTCGGGCGAACTGTTTGCCGCGAGCGCGACGATCGCGCCCTGCTTTTCGAGAGAAGGCTTGGCGGATGCGAGGATTTCCGTAATGGCCTTGAGCGCAGCGGCTGGGTCGGCCGCGACGAGTGCTTTCAAGCCCGCTGCGCGAAGCTTTGGGTCACGATCGGTAATGGCGTACTTCGCCGCGGCGGCGAGACGGGAATCCTTCAGCGACGCGAGCGCGAGCAGAGCTTCGATGCGGGCAGACTTTCCAACCTTGTCGTTCGCGACAACGGCGGCGAGGGATTCCCCGTCGCCGATGCCAAGTCGCGCCATTGCCGACGCTGCAGATTCCTTCACGCTGCCAGGCGCATCCTTCAGGATGCCGGCCGTCAGCGGCGAGAGCGCGGCGCAAGCGGCATCAGCGCTTCGGGCAGGCAGGGGCCGCCATTGATAGGTGAGCCGATCCTTTGGATTCGGATTTCCCCATTCGGCAAGAGCGTCCAGAGCCTCGCGGCGCCCCGACTCGCGCGCATTCGGGTTCGCGGCATAGGTCGCCAGTGCGCGCGCATTTTCGGGCTGCCCGATGCGGTAGTGTGCGTTCACGATTCGCAGGATGATGTTTCGCACGGTGATTCGCGTGTCGCCAAGAAGCTGGGCGAGCGCTGGCAAGGCAGCATCTATCGATGCGTCATGTATCGCCCGTGCAGCTTCGAGCACCACGCTTTCGTCCGCGTCGCGCAAAAATGCAGCGACCTGTGGGCTAAGCTGGCGGCGAAGAGCCACCACCGCAGCGCCGCGAACCGCAGCACTCGGATCCGCGGTTTTCGCGGCAAGCTGCTCGGGGTCGGCACAGCCTGCGAGCCCCATGATGCCGGCATGCCGGAGCATCGGATCTTTGTCTGCATTCTCCGTCAGGAGCGCAAAAAGCGGTGCGACGGCACCCTTGTGGGCTACTTTGCCCAAGGCAATCGCGGCATAGAAGCGCGCCCGCGGGTTGGCGTCCGCGAGCATTGCAGCCAGCTTGTCATTCGCGCCTGTGAAGCGCCGGTCGCCGAGCACGCGCGCAGCTTGCGCACGAACTTCACCGTCACCGTCCCCAAGTAGCGCCGCTACCACCGCCAGGGCCTCAGGCTTCCCGAGCTGGCCAAGTCCCCAGATGCCGTGAACTCGCGCAAGAGTGGAAGGCCCCTTTTGCGCCGCGTTGGTGAGCGGCGCCTGCGCCCCCTTGGAAGCGAGTTGGAACTGCGCCGCCTGCCTCACACGCTGGTCTTCATGAGCGAGCAGCGCCTCCAGTTCTGCGTCGGGCCGTGCGGCCATTCCGTCCGCGATGAGCTTTTTCACCTCGGCTTGTTTCGCCACATCGGCGTCGGCAGCTGTAAACTTGAAGATCCGCCCCTTGTTCACGCCACTCCAGCTCTCGACCCAGTCGAGCACGTATAGCGCGCCGTCCGTACCGAATTCGACGTCGGTGGTGAGGACACCCTTCACAAAGTCGTGCCGTTTCTTGAGATGCTGCCACGCTCCCGCCGGTTCGAGCTTGATCTCGTGGACGACGCTGGCCCCCGCCCCGCCCCGGAAGTCGCTTAGGAAAAAACTCCCGGCGTATTTTTTCCCGAGGCCGGTGCCGGGGTTGTAGGTGAGACCTGCCGGACCGTTACTGATATTCGCGATGGGCGGGATGATGTAGCGTGCCTTTGGCGCTTCCTTCTGGTCCCACAACAGCTCCCGATTCCATGGTCCCCGGTCGTCGAGGTATTGATAGGTCATGCGCCAGCCATAATCAGCACCCTCAGCGATCTGGAGAAATCGCGCCGCATCGCCACCATCGGAATTATTGTCGCCAGTGAAAAGATTTCCCCATTCGTCAAAGGCGAGCTCGTGCGGATTGCGCAATCCGGTGGCGAAAACCTCGAAGTCGCTGCCGTCGGGATTTGCGCGGAGCACAGCGCCGGTGTCGCTCACTTCCCACACGCGACCTTCACGGCTTTTCACGTTCAGCGCGCGATCACCGATGGTCCAATAGAGTTTTCCGTCCGGGCCGAAGCGGAGTCCGTGCATGTCGTGCCCGCGAAATGCGACCTTCACGCCGAAACCGGAAAGTAGCTTGTCGCGCGAATCGGCCTTTCCGTCGCCGTCCTTGTCCGCAAAATGCCAAAGGTTCGGGATGCACGTCCACCACACATCGCCCCCGCGCACGAGGATACCAGCGCCCGTGCCGTCGAGCGCGTCGTGGAAACCGTCCGCGAATACCGTTTTCTTATCCGCCCGGCCGTTGCCGTTGGAATCCTCGATGCGGACGATGCGTTCTTCGTATTTTTCGAACGCATGCGCAAATGCGTTGGGCTCAGGATAGAATTTGTGAAGCATCGCAAGACGATCGCTCGTCGTCCGGGAGGCGATGTCTGTGTCGAGCCAGTTCATATGGCCGCGGTTGTCCACGACACCCCCGATGATCGGTTTGCCATCCACCTGGCGGCCTTCCTGGCGATAGGATTCAGCGATGAACCAGCGCCCGTGCTCATCGGTGGCGAAAGAAACGGGATTCGCCAGCAACGGCTCGGCGGCAAATGCCGCGGCCTTCACATCGGGATCCAACTTGAACGTCTTAACCGCCGCATCAGCGTCCTTGGCACCCGCCTCAGGGATTGCATCGTCGCGCACGACCGCGCGGACCACGCCTGCGAACAGGCCGATCCCGAAGATGGCGATGACGATGAGTTTCTGATTCATTAAAGAGAGCGGGTAGTGAATATCCGTCGGCGTGATGCCTTAGTTGGAACGATTCGACCGCGGGGTCAAATTTTCGCTCACTTGGCGGGTTTCGACCGACTGCCTCCCCCTGACGAATCCTTTCTCGGATAATGAGGATTCGACAAATGGGCGAGCCCGGCTTTCTTCGAAAGACCCTGCTTATCTCCTATGCGGAAACTCCTGATACTTATTTGTACCCTCGCAGTCCTTGCCGTACCTGCGCGCACGCAACTCGTCATCTCTGAGTTCCTCGCGAACAACTCGAACGGGTTGCAGGATGAACTCGGCAACGAGGAGGACTGGCTGGAAGTCCAGAATACCGGCGCCTCTACGGTCAATCTGAGCGGTTGGTATCTCTCGGACGAGCAGGCAAACCTGCGAAAATGGCCTTTACCCGCCTGGACGCTAGCTGCGGGAAACCGACTGGTCGTATTCGCGTCAAATCGCAACCGTACTCCCGCGCAAACGTCCCCGGGAGTGGACAATGCAGGAACTCCCACCTCTCCCAGACTCGCGACGAACTTCAAGCTTGGCGCCGGAGCAGGCGGGTTTATCGGCCTCAGCCAGGATCAGGCTGGTGGCGCGATTTCGGTCATTTCGTCATTCACGAACTATCCCAAGCAAGTGCCAAACGTATCGTACGGCCTGTCGGTGACGACGTCGCCACTCGTGGACACATCGACGGCCGCCAGGGCACTCGTGCCAACCGTCGCCAATGGCGGCGACACACTCGGCGCGGCGTGGCGCGGCGGTGCGGAGCCTTTCGACGACTCCACCTGGGCCGCCGGAACTCCCGGCGTCGGCCGCGCAGGCACGGCCACCATGGTGGCCGCGGGCAACCTGAAACTCCGGCTGAATGCAAACGACGCCGCCACGATGATGTCCGACACATCGGGTGCCGGGCACAACGCCACCAACACGAGCAACACGACCATTTTCATGCCGAGCGCCACGGACTCGACGGCCCTGCTCCGGCGCGGAGCACTGCAATTTGCGGCGTCGAGCAGTTCCCAGACGACAGTGGCGGCGCACTCGGATTTCATCGCCGCATCCGGAACGATTATGTGCTGGATGAAATCCGCTGGAATGTCCGGAGGCGGAAGCGAGGGCGCGATACTCTGGGACTGCCGAACGGGGTCGGGGAACGTGATCGTGCTCATGGACACGGTGTATAATGGCGGCGCAAATGCCGGCAGATTGTTCAGCCAACCCTCCGGCGGAGGTTCATTTTACTCCACCGTGCGGGTGGACGACGACAAGTGGCATCACGTGGCGTTCGTGTACAATCAGTCCGCAGGAGGGACGGACACGTTTTACGTGGATGGCGTGGCTCGTGGCTCGGTGGTCCATGGAAATGCGTGGTCATGGCCTGCGGGACAACAAATCGAGTTGGGCCGTTCGCACGATGCCTATTGGTATAAATACAACGGCCTGCTCGATGAAACGCGCTTCTACAACACGGCTCTCTCGGCCGCGCAAATCGCGAGCATCTACAATGGCGCCGATGAAAATGTGGACGCGGTGGACGTCGGCCTGAGCGTCGCTGCGTCGCTGCCGGGAAATGCGGGTGCGTTCGTCCGGATTCCATTCAACGTCGCAAATCCTGCGACGCTTTCCTCCCTGCGGCTCACCTCGCGGGCGAATGACGGCTTTATCGCCTACCTGAACGGCACGCAGATCGATTCCCTAAACGCGCCCGCATCGCCCACCTACAATTCCATCGCGACGACAACTGCGCTCGCGACACGTGCGAAAGTCACGGACTTCACACCGGCACCTGGCCTGCTCGTGGCGGGAACCAACTATCTCGCCATCCACGCGATGAACAATTCGACGAGCGACGCGAATTTCCTCGCGCTGAACACGCTCGATGGCGTGTCGCTCAACCCTTCGGGCAATTACCTCCTGACCGCGACGCCCGGTGCGGCGAACAGCGGCGTGCGCACCAACATTGGGCCCTTCATCGCGAATGTCACCGGCGAGCCAGGAAACCTGCCGGCCCGACCGGCTGGCGGCGCGGCAAGCGCCCCCATCGTGGTGACCGCGACGGTAACCCCGAGCCTGCGCCCGCTCCACGCGACGAATCCCGTGCGGATTGCGTACCGCACGATGTACAATAGCGAAACCATCGTTCCCATGACAGCGGGGGCAGGCGGCGTTTACACGGCGTCCATTCCTACGACAGGCCTCACCGCGGGCCAGATGATTCGCTGGCGCGTGCTCGCATTCGACAACACCGCCGTTCAGAGCACCGCGCCATCATTTCTCAGCGCGACGGACTCCGATCAGTACTATGGGACCGTGGCGCTGGATACAACCGTCACCCAACTGCCGATCTACCATGTCTTCGTTTCCGGCACCTACACGTTTAACAACGCACATGTCATCGATCAGGACAACGTCGGCGGACGAGCCTCCTTTTTCTACGATGGCGAGCTCTACGACAACGTCTTCATCCGCATCAAGGGCGACACCACGCGGACGCTGAACAAGCGTGCGCATCGGGTGGATTTCAACAGCGAGCACCAGTTCCGCTGGGCGCCCGGGCAAAAACGCCTCCGCGAACTCGCGCTGAATGCCGAGTACGTGGACCCGAGCTACTCCCGGCAATTCATGAGCATGTGGCTGCATCGCGTGAGCGGCACCGGCGCGCCGAACCACTTCCCCGTGCGCTGCCATATCAACGGCGCTTTCTGGCAGCTCGCGTTTCACACGGAGACACAGGATTCCGAACTGCTGGACAACATGGGCCTCGATCCCAACGGCGCATTATATTGCAGCGTTGGGCAGATGAGCGGGGTCGCCGGGGAAAAACAAACGCGCGTCACCGAAGGCACGACGGACATGGCGAATTTCGTTACCGCCATCACCAATGCGAACCTCACGACGCGCGAGAACAACGTCTTCGACCAGGTGGACATCCCCGCGGTCGTCAATTACATCGCGGCTTCGCGCATGACCCAGGAGGGGGATGACGTGTGGGCGAACATGGACATTCATCGGGATAGTGATGGCACCGGCGAATGGCGAATCGTTCCATTCGACACGAATCTCTCGTGGGGCCAGCTCTACTACGCCGACTATCCCGCAGGGAACACGAACCTCAGTGCCACGGACGACTCGAACAAGAGCCATCCGCTTTACGGCAACGCCTCGTGCTGGACGCTCAATTACGCAGGGTACCGCTATAACCGGTTTTACGACGCGATCATTTCCGTTCCTCGAACCCGCGCGATGCTAAAGCGCCGCATTCGCACGTTGATGGATACCTATCTCCAGGCGCCGGGCACCGCTTCGCCTTTGCTCGAGGCGCAATTCGATGCCCATGTCGCGCGCATCGCACCCGAGGCCGCGCTCGATCGCTCAACCTGGGGGTGGCCGCCTATCGGAGGGCCTTACGGCCTCGGCAACGACAGCCTCGCGACGGCGATCAGCGAGATCAAAACGCAGTTTCTCGCGCCACGCCGCACCCACTATTTCAACACCCATACCTCGACCAGCAACGTCGGCGTCGCAAACGCAAATAGCGCGGGACTCCCGAACGCACCGCAACCCTCGACGTTCCCGATGACGATCACGGCTTACGATTACAACCCCACTGAAGCGGGCCGGCAGAACGCCGAGTGGATTCAATTCACGAACCCAAATGGATTCGATGCAGATATCTCCGGCTGGCAAATCACCGGCGCGGTTACGTTCACATTCAAAGCGGGGACGGTGGTTCCGGCGGGCGGCTCGATCTACGTTTCACCGCGGCAACAGAGTTTTCGTGCGCGCACGACGACACCACGAGGCGGCGAAGGCAAATTTGTGGTCGGCCCATACAGCGGGCAAATCTCGGCCCGAGGCGAAGTCATCGAACTGCGAGATGGGGCGGGATCGCTAGTCACCAGTGCCTCGACGCCGGCAAACCCAACGGCAAGCCAGCAACAGCTTCGCATTACCGAATTGAACTTCAACCCGTCGCTGCCGACTACCGCCGAGACATCCGCATTGCCGGGGATTGGCGCGAGCGATTTTGAGTGGATCGAATTGCAAAACACAGGGGCCACCCCGCTCAACGTCGGCGGCGCGACGTTTACGAAAGGCGTCACGTTCACTTTCCCCGCGGGCTACACCATCGCCGCGGGCACTCGCGTGCTTCTCGTCGCAAACCAGCCCGCGTTCATACAGCGCTACGGTGCGGGTGCAGTCATCGCGGGCACTTTTGCAGGGAATCTGGACAACTCCGGTGAGTCCATCGAACTCGTGGATCCCGTCGGTGAGGTGATCCTCGATTTCCGCTACGAGAATTCGTGGTATCCTCCCACTGATGGCGGTGGACGCACACTCGTCGTGCGGAACGCGAACCCAAGCTACGCGACGTATGACAATGCCACACACTGGGCGATCAGCGGCAATGTGAACGGTTCGCCCGGCACAGCGGACACGGATTTTGCAAATCACTACGATGGCTGGCGCTGGGATTATTTCAGCGAGGCGGAAATCTACCTCCCTTCGCCACCGAACTCACCGCGCACGGAAAACAGCGCACTCGTCGGTGTGCTCGCGGACATCGACGGCGATGGCTTGAACGGCCTCGCTGAATACGCGTTTGGGCGCAACCCGCGCAGTGCTGATGGCACCGGCGTCGCGACGCCGTCTATCGTTTCCGATGGTGGCACGGATTACCTCGCCATCACCTTCACACGCCGGCACAAGGCGCTCGATCTGACTTATACGGTCGAAGTGTCGGCCGATCTCACGATCTGGAGTGCAGTCACTACGCAAATAGGCACGACACTCGATCTCGGAAACGGCGTCGAGCGGGTGACCATCCGCGACAACGCTCCGTTCAACGCAGAACCCGGGCGCTTCCTCCGCGTCCGAGTCTTGAAGCCGTAGAGTAAAGACTACTTCCTGAGACGCCTTCCAGCCAAACCGGCGACGGCAAGCAAAAGCAGGCTTCCCGTGGCCGGCTCCGGCACACTGCCGCCCATCACCGTGACTTCACCGAGCGAAAGCGTGGCGGGCTCGCCATTGTTCCCCTGCCCGCCAGTGCCACTGAGGTCGGGATCGGGCGTCCGGCTTACCTGCAGACGCGCACCGGTGATCGGATTGCCGCCGTTCAAACTTGCGAGATCGAGAAAGATATCGCTCGGGCCATTGGGATAACCGAAACCCGCATTCTCAGGATTGAGCAATTGCGAGGTGAAGACGGTCGCCCCGCTGAGATTGAGCACGCGCACGGTAATGTCCCGCAGGCGCGAGCCGCAACAGCCGTCGCCACGGTTGTGAAGATTCACATTCTGAAGAAGCATGTTCTCGCCAAAATTCACCTCCCACGTCGGATTTGGGTCCGTGGTGTTGGTGTGGGTGAAATTAAGGGGATTGCCGTCGACAGCCAGGCTCGAGGGAAATCCGCCGAATTCGTAATCGGTGGACTGGCTGGTGGACATCGCAACGATTCCAGCCCGGGTGAGATTGGTGCCCAGGGGCAATGTCGTGCTTTGAATATCGAAAAGCTGAACTTCACCCAAGGACAGCACCGAGCCGTCGTGCGAATTCTGATCGTAGGCGGCACGAGAGATCTTGAGCACGCGTGCGGCGAGCGGCGGGGTGCTGAGATCGATGCGCTGTGGGCCGTTCAGAACATTTCCGGGATTTAGTTGCGGAGACGTAAAAATATTGTTCAAGCCGCCCGCATCGGAAAACGCCGTGACCGTGATGTCGCGCAGCCTGTACCCACAGCAACCGTCCCCGCGGTTCCAGATGCGCACGATGTCGAAGTTCATCGCCGAAGGCAAAGTGAGCGTCCACGTGGCATTCGTTTCGGGAATATCCGTGTGTGTGAAATTTCCGAGATTCCCATCGATGGCGTTGCTCGCGGGATATGCTCCGCCCCCGTAGCTGGACGATTGGGTCGCCGCCGCGCCAGTGAGGTCGAGCGGGACAAGAATGTCCGTGGCAAACGCGTTCGGGACAAGGGCCGCGGCGGCGGCGGCAAGAATTCCGGCGAGAGGCATTCTCATGTGGTGTGGCCTGCCGGAAAAATGGGCTGACGTCAATCTTAGTAACGGGGAGGTTATTTCACAAGTTGAAGGCCGTCGCGGTCATCCACGATATCCGCGACGCCCGTCTTCAGCGGCGCAAACGCCGCACCGGCAGGCATGGCAAATAGCGAAAGCATCGCGGCGCGCTGGCCATGAACGCTAAGTACCTCGAATGGATATGTCCCGGCCTTCAACTCGATCTCGCCCACCATCCGATTTCCCCAGGAGTCATCGGGTGAATTCTCCATGACGTCGCCATTGAGCGAACCGTTGCCCGGGCCGGAAAGCACCAGGCGCTTCCACTTCTGGCCTGCGATTCGAAACCGAGCGCCATTGGCGGCGTGCATGCCCAGCCAGTAGGTCCCGTCGGCAGGAATAACGAGCGTGCCTTTTGCGCGAAACGCAAAGTTGTCATCATCCTTGCCGGGCTCGCCGCCGGGAAATGGCTCGATTCCGGGATCGTTGCCGCCGAAATTCTTGTCGGGGTCATTGAACCACGTGTGGCTGGTGCGCTTTTCGGATTTCTTCCCGCGTTCGGCAAGAGCCTGTTCGGCGGCGGTGAAGGTGAGTTCTTCAAGTGTGCCGGGCGGCGTGGCTTCGATCTCGAGGCCATCATCGCTCAAGCGAGGGATGCCAATTTTCCCGTTCGATTTGTGCCCGATGAGCCGCCACTCCGTGGTGTCCACATCTCCAGAGAATTCGCCCTTCGCAGCGTAAAGCTGGATGTAAGCTTCGTAGTTCCCCTGAAAGTAAAAGCACTCGATGTCGTAGTCTCCTGCTGCAAGATCGATGACCCCGTGGGTATTGCCCAGTTGTGCCGTCGAGTAGTGCATCAGCACCGATGGATCAGCAGGATCGATCACGCCCCAGCCATGCGCTGCTTTCCATTTTGCACCTTTGATGCGCAATGCGAAGCCATCGTCGTGCTGGATGCCAAAAGTGTAAGTGCCGGACTCCGGCACGCGGATGCGACCCCGGCAAAGCATCGCGAAATTTTGGTCCACCTTTTCCGGCTCCTGCTCGGGGAGCGGCAGCGCATCCGCGATTCGCTGGGTGTAGTCCTTACGGTCCGGATCGCGATGGTTTAGGAAGGGGAGCGTCGTCTCGACAATGCGGCCTTTTCCGGACGCAAAATGTTCGGCGGCTTGCTTGAGCGTGAAACACGAAGTGCCGCCGTAGGCGATCCGAACTCCAAACTTGCCTTCGCCACCTGCCGGCCCCGGCAAGCCCTCAGGAAATACGGGTTCCGGGACCTTTGCACCTTCCGGCGGCTTCGGCGCATTCAGATTCCATTCGACTACGTACGGCACACGCGGGCACCGGCTGCCATCCGCACCATCACCCAGATCCCTCCACACCGCATTGCTGGCGGCAGATACCGAGATGGAGAGCGCCACCGCGTCTTCATCCACAACCGTTCCGTTGACCTTCACGGTTGAGCCGGGATCCGTCTCCGCCCATGCGCGCCACGTTACCGGTTCCCCCGACGACCATTCCCATGTGCCGAGCTTGTCGAGCCCTGCTTCGAGCCGGCGATCATTCAATCCGATCCATGCACTAAATACTCCGCGGCAAATCCTCGTGACAAATGCGTTTTCGCCCTGCGAGTGAATCGACGCCAGGTGCCCCCTGATTTCCTTGTCTCCAAATGGGGCGCGCATCTTGCGGGCCGCTGCCTCGGCTTCGCACCACGTCGTCGGATTGTTGATCAGCTGGTACAAGTTCCACGACCCATCCTTCCCGTAGGGTGCCGCGAAAACCGGGCCGCTTTCGGGAACGTCAGCGTCGGACACGCGCGTGATCGATCGTTTCGGACTTTCGATGAACACGCCGTCCTCTCGTCGATCCACTCTGGGCGGAGCCGCCGCGTCGGTAATCCGTTCGGTGAGCTTTGTCCGCTCCGCAAGGCAGTCGTCCACCCAGCGGCGCGGAACCTTGACAGTGCGCTTCTCCGCGGGTGGCTCCTCGGTGGACCTCGTTCCGCTCTTATCGGGTTTCATCACCGCCGGCGGCTGGGCGACGTCGTGTGCGAGAGCGAGGAGGCGGTTGAGCGAGACTGCAATGTTTTCGCGCACGATTCTCGATTCGTCCTGTCTCTTGATCGCTGGAGCGATTCCGGGCGGAAATATCTCGGCCGGCTCGGGAACTTTTTGTTGTCCCGCGAGAAAAGGTGCGGCCTCCATCCACAGTTCCATCACGCGCCGCGGCACTATGATGGGCATTTTCGCGAGCTCCGTCACGGGGAGATCATCCACTTTTGGAGTAGCCAGCCGCTCACACATCGAAGCGGTTCCCGCGATGATGTCATCGAATGCTCGCAAGGTAATATCGATGCTCGCATCGTCTGCACGCGTCGCTGTCGAGAGGAATAGGCCGAGGACGGCAGTCCGTAGCAAGTTCATGGGTCTGCTTCGATTCGGCGCAAGTGTGATCGTATGAATCTAGATGTGCAATCCCACCGGACCCTGCAGCGTTACATTTCCGGGGTAATGCGCATGTCTTCAGAAAGGACTGACGGTCGTGAAACTCGCAGCAACTCCAAAAGCGAACTCCGATACGACCGCCCAAAAAACTCCCCGCGATACTCTCTTTATGAAAACCAATATTCTAATTTCGTCGATCGCCGCCGCGGGCCTCTTTGCAGTCGTCCCCGCGATATTTGCGGAAGACCCCGTGAAAACCGAAGTGGCGGCATCTCAGAGTGATGCGGCTGCCGACGGGCGCTTCATGGATGCCGCGACGCGAGTGGGTCTCACGGAAATCAAAGCCGGCGAAATCGCCAAGGCCAAGACAAGCCGGGACGATGTGAAAGACTTCGCGAAAATGATCATCAAGGATCACACGCAGGCCAACAAAGACCTTAAAGTAGTAACGGACAAAATGGGCATCGATTTGCCGAAGGATGTCGGCGCCGAAAATCAGGCGATGCTCGACAAACTGAATGGCGCCGCTGCGGCGGACTTCGATCGGACATTCTTCAATATGATGGTGGACGATCATCAAAAGGCCGTGACGCTGTTCGAGAATTTTTCTCGAACAACGAAGAGCGCGGAACTCAAGGCTTTCGCGGACAACACACTCCCGAAGCTGCGCTTGCACCTGCAGAAGGGCGTGGAGTGGCAGAAGACTTTCGTTTCGCGCCAATAGTTCTGGCGGCGAATCCATTGGGCTTGGGCTAAGGTGGAAAAGTGGCGCCGGCTTCCGGGCCGGCGCCACTACTTCTGTACTTTCAAGCGAACGAAAAATGCGCGCGTGCCGATTGGAGGGACCAGCCTCGTCGTGATGGTGCGGAGCGGGCCAGTTTGCGAATCGACAATCACGGTGCCCACCGCCGGCAGCCAGGGAAGCGCGAGATTCGTGCTCGTTTCGATGGAATAGGTAATGTCCTCTGCCGCCACGCGGCGCTGGTAGGTGAAATCGAACGCTCCTGATGCCGGTGCAAGGAACAATGCGGAATGGCCTTGCGCATTATTCGTGTCACTCGTGCCGAGTGCATACTCCAGCAGGGCGCTGAGCCCATCGGAGTCGAGGTCGTCGCCCGGGTTGCCAGCGAAGGATTCTGCATCGGTGGTGCCCGGGTTGCCATTGAGCGCGATGCTAAGTCTCCAATTAGCGCCAACGTTGTGATCCGGCGCCGTTGTTGTGCCCGGCGGCAGCCTAAGCACGATGCTGTAGCCTTCGTTGGTCACGACAGGCCACGGAGCCGCGTTCGTGTAGGTGAAACTCCGAATGACGACGTTTTCTCCATAGTTGAGCGTTAGCGTGTCCCCGCCGTTGTTCAGCGAATCATTCGGCCCATACTCGGCGACGGTCGGAACCCCTGCGCCGTAGCGGCTCTCGAATGCGCTCCGTTTTTTCGGAATAATCAGATACGCACCGGGAGCGAGGATGGTACCGACGGGAAACGAATAATCGACCCCGCCGCTAATGGTCACAGGACTGAGGTCGAGCGGCGTGCTGGACGATAGGTTGCGCAGCTCGATGAACTCGAAATCGGAACCGCCCACCGGTTTATACATGACTTCGCTCACCACGAGATTCTGCTGATAAGCGCTGACATCGGGCGACGTCGTGCCGAACTCCAAAGGCGCGCTCCATTTGCTCCAATTGCCGGCAGCGTCCTTCATTTTCACCCGCACGCGGTACGTCACGCCCGTCTCGAGCGGCTGGGGCGGAATCGTGATCTGGTTGTTGAAAACCGGGATTTCTCCGGTGGCCCACGTCTCCTGGATTTCGTAGCGCCACGGCTTGCCGTTGACGTGACCCACGAGGCCGGGCCAGCGGCATTCGGCGATGCGCCATTTCATCGCGGAAAATGCCTGTCCGTTCGGACTGCTAAACGCACTCGTCTGAAAAACGAGATTGTTCAGCGGGTGCTGCGCGGGGCTGAGATCGGTGATTACCGGCGTGTTCGGAAATTGCGAGGCGGAACCCACAGCGAGCGTGCTGGGGTTGATCGCACCGGTGGACATTAGAGCAAGGCGTCCCCCGCCATGTGCATCGCTCGCTATGAAATCCTTGATCCATTTCACCTGTCCTGGGAAATCCGCGCTGGCGAGCACGCGGTTAAATGGCTGCGTCGGTCCGAGCCCCATGTTCGGAATTGGGTACGGCGTCTTGTAATAGTTACCGAAGGCTCCATTACCGCGAGGCGGGACGGGATTGCTCGGCCAGTAATCCCATCGCCGCCGATCGGCTTCTACGAGTCCGGTCGCGATCGCGCCACCGTTCGGAATAATGCGCGGCGACTCGGCGCTGATGATCGAGATAAACTCGTCGATGAGCTTCCACGCCTGATCGTTGTTCAACAGCAGATCCTGAAGTTCACGGGCGCGATTCTGAAACTCGATTTTTAGGGCAGGCTGATCGGTGCATCGCCGAATTCCTTCATATGCCGTGGTCGTCTGCGTGGCCTGTGGCCCCCAGCGATCCAGCTGTTCGTAAAGGAGGTCGCAGTCCCAGGGTTCCACATGCCAGCGGCCATCGGTGGGATCGCGGAAGTAAACGACATTCTCGCGCTCGCGAAGATCCGTATTGTTCACCGCCTCGACCACAGCTCGCCACGAATAGTATTTCTGCAAATCCACGTTGGCACGGAACCACGCTTCGTTTTGTTGCGACGCCGCATTGCCGAGCGTTCCTTTGTTGTAACCGGTGGTTGCGCTCGTGAACGTATTGAGGTCGCTCAGGTCGCTCGGTTGTCCCGCACCCTGCCCGATGACGTGCGTACTGCCGGATTGAAGCCGGAAAAGATTTCCATCGGGCAACCCGTGCGCATCCTTGAATCGATTGTCCTGATTTTCAAAAGCGACATAGAGACCCCAAAAATCTCCATCATACTGCGAAGCAGCCGCCTCATTTGCGTCATCGATAACGCGAAGCTGAAAATAACTCGTGCGCGGTGACGGCACGCCCGCGAGTTCAGTCATTCGATACTCCATGACCTCGTCGAGCGCTGCGACTCCACGATTCCATGGCGCCCAAGGCGAGACTCCCGAAGTGATATTCAGCGTGCCGACCGTCGTATGCGAGAGGCCGTAATCGTCCGGCATTTCAAGCCACTGACCGCGATTGAACTTCACTTTCCATTTGTTCTTGCCGGTGTTGAAGGTCGAATTCTGCCCCTTCACTCGGTAGTGGATGTGGTCATAGACACGCCCCTCGACCACGAGCGCGCCTTCGAATCGAAATTCGCTGTCGTTGTAGGCCGGGTTATACTGGCAGTTTTGCACGTCAGCCGGCTGCGACAGCAGGTGCCACGGGCGGACTTTGCGCATTTCTGCCGTTGTGAATTCAGTAGCCGGCGTGCCTGCAGGATTCACGGCGGCTGTCCAGGCCGGCACACCATCGTAAACAAAATACGAAAAATTCGGACACGGTTCAGTGCTGAGCGGTGCTGTGACGGTCTGCAGAAATCCATCCGTCGCTCGGATACGGTAGCGAATCAGCCTGCGATGGGTCTGTACGGACGCGGGGATTTGCGCGGCGTAGACCGCGTCGTGCGCGACAGCGTCGCCATTCGCACCGTCGTCGTGCATGGCAATGCTTGTCCAGTTTGTCGCAAAGACGGCATCGGTCAGACGAACGTAATTTCCGGGCTCAACGATTTGATATTCGAGCGTCACATCCCACAAGCCATCGGAGTCCGTAACTTTCGCCGTCACGGTGACCGGCGTACCGCTCGGAATGACCGCAGTCGGAACTGCTGACGGGGTAACCGGAGTATGATCCACCTGCCGGATGAGCGGCGGTGCATTGAGCACCGAGAACACATTTGCCGCACCCGGAGTAGGCGCAGCGGCACGCCACGCTCCCCCAAGCTCGTTGTCGAGCCCCTCATTGAGGAGTTGCATCGAATACCCGTTCACCGAGCCGATTTCCAATCCGACCGTCGGCCACGGAAAGCCGAGGCCATAGTCGACCTTGTCCACCACGTTTCCGAGCGCGTCCACGAGTTCGATGGTCTCGCCGCCGTTCGCGAGCGAGCCAACCCAAGGGCCAACGCCGACTGCGCCAAGCCGCTGAAGCAGCACTGTTGGGTTTTCGGCGATGACGACATATCCGCGCGCCGGAATGATCGTGCCCGGTGGAAATACAAACGTAATCCCTTTAGAGAACGACCAGCCGCTCATGTCCACCGGTGTGGCGCCGGGATTGTAAAGCTCGATAAACTCAAGCGGGTACAACTTCTCGTCCTCGGGATCGGTGTGAATTTCGCTGATGAGCACGCGCGGGTATAGCTGGCCCACGCTGTTCGCACCCCCGGGTGTTGGAGACGTAAAATAGACAAACGCTGGAGCGCTGCTTTCTCCGGAAAGCCGGGCATCGATTCGGAAATCGCCGTCGTTCGCGGCGACGTTCAGGCCCTGTATCGCCAGCATGTTGGTGCCGTCCACGAGCAGACTCGCGTACTGCGACACATCGATGCTCTCGGTAAGAGTCGCCGCGGCGGTGGCGGTCGCATTGAAAGCTGCCACAGCCGGGGCATTGCGGCTGGCGATCGGCACGCCGTTGAGGGACGCGATGAAGCCATCGTCATAGCTGATATTCAGCGTCATCGCCGCAAACTGTGGATTCACGGCGGCAAACGGAATGCGGAGATAGGCGCTCGCATTCACGTTCTGCATCGCAGCCGCAATATTCGTGGTCACCGCACCACCGGGAACCGTCTGGAATCTGAATGTCCCCGCGCCGTATCTCGCCGCGGGTCCGGCGTCCACGGTCGTTGGAAAGCCAACTCCGGTTAAAAAGCGCGAGGTGCCCACGAAACTGATCGCACCGGCTCCATCATTCGTCTGTTGAGCCGCCGAGCCGGTTCCGACATTTCCGCACCGTTCCGATGAACCGTACCCGTACGCTACAATCGTGTACGCCCCGGGATTCAGCGTCACCGGTGTGATGCTCTTGAAGCGGTGTCCGCCACTCGCCGTTCCCTGAGATGCAGAGGTGAAGGTCGTGGTTGTGAGCACACTGCCGCCAGTATCATCCGAAAATACTCCCGGCGTGCCGTTTTCGTTTCGGGACCAGAGTTCCACAGTAATGGTCACTCCGGCAGCAATCCCGTTCGAATTGTCGTCAAATGCTCCCAACTCCGTAACCGAAATCGGCTGCGCAACGACGAAATCCATTCCGAGCCGCCCCCCGTAGGCCTGCGTGCCGGCGGTATTCGCAGGCGTCGCATATGCTGTGGTCAACGGTCCGAAGTTCAAATTGTACCCAATGCTCATCGCACCATTGGTCCAGGTGCTGTCATCGAAACCCGCCCGGGCCTGCCAGTTCGGGATCTCCGCAGCGGGGATTTTGTATTTCAAGCTCGCACCGCTCGCGACAAGCGGCTCGGAAACGTGATTCGGCGCAAACCCGGAGCCGTAGCTGATGTTCGGGAACTGCTCAGGATAAATCGGGAAAAACTCACTCAACACCGTCACGCCATCCGCAGCAATAAGCCCGAGATACTCACCTTCGTCGGCGAGGCGAAAATTCGTGTGCGGATTCCCTGCGGCGTCCACGTAGTTGCTCACCGTCTTGCCCGAGCAAAAGACGAGCAATCGTCCTCCCGGCGGAATGACGCGGGCCGGCAATGGATTCTTCGTGAGATTCGCCCGGTCGTCGGTGAGGTAAAAACCAGCGGTATTAATGGCAGCCAGCGTTGGGTTCGTGATCTCCACCCAGTCGTTGAACTGGCCGTCGCCGTCCGCAAGCGAGCTGACATTTCGCGCCATGAACTCCGAGATGACCAGGCTCGTCGGGGCATTCACGACGACCGTCGCCTGCGACTGCACGGTGCCGTCCGAGTTCGTCGCGGCAAGTGTGTAGGTCGTGGTCGAAGCTGGCGAGACAACAGTGGAAGTGCCAGCGATGGGCGCTCCGTTGAGTGTCAACGATGTCGCCCCCGTCACTGCCCACGACAGCGTCGTTGAGCCTCCAACGGTCGTGATGATATTCGGAGCCGCCGAGAAGGACGTGATGACGGGCGGCAGGGTGGCGCTTGCGGAGACCTGATCGATGTTCACCTGTTGCGCACCCGGGTTGTCGATGAACAGATAGAGCGCCTGTCCTGCATTCGCCCCAAGAGCCGCTAGGCTGGGCAGCGTCATCGTCACGCTCACAGGCGAATAGCCGATGGCATTCGCGGGCACTGTTACAGACACGGGGGCTGTCAGTACCTGATTGCTGTTGCTGGTCGTGCGGAGGTTGAAACGCAAAGACTCCTGCGTGCTCATCCGCCCGCGCGCCTGCAGGTTCACCGTGACTGTCATCCCCGGCTGCGCCGTCACGTTCGAGTTGTCGGCAAATTTCAGGTCCTGGTTGATCTGGCCGGCGGGATTGAAGAACACCACGTAAGTACCGTTCGCCGCGAAATTGATCGGCGTATCGGGATTGAAAACGCCGGATTGCGCCGAGGCGGCGACGCGATCCTCCCACTCCGGGATGTCTCCGGCGGTGAATCCTCCCTTCGCCAGCGATACACCGTTTTCAAACGACGCATTCCGGATGGCAATCGTCTGCCCGGCGCGTGTCGAAAGAGGGAGGAGGAGGACGAGGAAAAGAGCGGAGAGGAAGCGGCTTGTTTTCACGCGAGCCGCAATCTTCGGCAAAAAACCGCGCCAGTCCATCCCGCATTGTGGAATGCGGCAGCGCAAAAAACCTGCCGGGTCTGCGCTTTCGCTACCTCAAGAACGCCTCATGCAATCCTCCGTCCACGGTGATGACCTGGCCGGTGGTTTTGCTAAGGCGATTCGAAATCAGGAGGAAGTACGCCTCGGCTTGATCGGCCGGCGTGATGGGCGATTTCGTCAGTGTGCGGTCTGCGTAAAATTGCGCGAGTTTGGACACGAGCAATTCAGTCGGCTCATCGTCTTTGTAAGCGATGTTGTATTTGGCCAGTGACCCGATGACCCGGTCTCGCGGGAACATGGCGCTCCCCTGCACGACCGTTGCCGGCGCCACTCCGTTCACACGGACGAGCGGCGCAAGTTCCATGGCGAGTTCCCGCACGAGGTGATTTGCGGCAGCCTTCGAGCAGTCGTACGCCACGCTTCCCTTCTTCGCGACCGCAGCGTTTGCGCTTGTGGTCAGGACGAGCGTACCGCGCAAACCCTGCTCTTTCCACGTCTTTGCGGCTTCGTCGCCGACAATGTAGCTGCCGGTGACGTTCACACCGAACGTGAACGCCCATTTGTCATCCGGAATGTGCCCGGTCGTATCGCTCGGCCAAAAGACTCCCGCAGTCACGGCGATGTGGTCCAAGCCTCCATACGCAAGCGCCACCTGGTCCAGCATCGCACGTACGCTTGTGCGATCGGTAATATTGCAGGCGAGCCCGATCGCCGGGCCGCAACCGCTCAGCCCCGTTCCCGCGACCCCGATTCCCTGGCCCAGCTTTGCCGTCAGCTCATTCGCAGTGCCCATCGCCGCCTCGGCATTCATGTCCACGCACACGATGTGCGCACCTTCGCGCGAAAGCCGGTGTGCAGTTTCCTTCCCGATACCACTTCCGGCGCCGACGACCACAGCGACCTGCCGGGCGAGTTCCTTTTCCGCAGGCATGCGCTTGAGTTTCGCTTCTTCGAGCAACCAGTACTCGATGTCGAACGCCTCCTGCTGCGGCAGCGAAATGTATTCGTCGATCGCCTCCGCTCCACGCATCACTTCGACGGCGCAATTGTAAAACTCGGCCGTCACGCGCGATTCCGATTTGTCCTTGCCCCACGCCACCATACCGCATCCCGGGATCAAAATCACCGTTGGGTTCGGGTCGCGCATCGCAGGGGAATTCGCGTGTTTGCACTTCTCGTAATACGCCGCGTAGTCCTTGCGATATCCTTCCAAACCAGCCTTCAGCTTCGCCTTCAACTCCGCGAGATCCTCTGTGTGCGGATTCCAGTCCACATACAGGGGCTTGATCTTCGTCCGCAAAAAATGGTCGGGGCACGACGTGCCCAACTCGGCGAGCCGCGCAGCGTCGTTGCTGTTTACGAAACGCAGGATTTTCTCGTCGTCCTGCACTGTGCCGATGAAACGCCGCTGCTGGCTCACCTGCCCGCGCAGCCACGGATTGATGGCCGCAAACACCACCGACCGTTGTTCCGGAGGCAGTGACGCGAACTTCTCACCACCAAAGGCCGTCGCATGGCCACCCTTTGCATCGTATTTCGCCTCGATGAACTGCGCCGCTTTCTCGATGTATCGCAGCGTCTCCGTGTAACATTCCTTGTCGTCGTCCGCCCACGAGATGAACCCGTGCTGGCCCATCATGATTGCGCGGCATTTCGGATTTTTCCTGCTGATCTCCTGCATTGCCAGACCCAGCTCAAATCCCGGCCTCATCCACGGCACATAGTCCATTTCCCCGCCAAAAATTTCCTTCGTCAACTCCACGCAGCGCCGGCTCGCCGCCACCGCGATGATCGCATTCGGATGCATGTGATCGACGTGCTTTGCCGGGAGGAAGGAGTGCAACGGCGTGTCGATGGATGACGCACGCGGATTCAGATTGAACGTCGTGTGATTATACGCCGCCACCATGTCATCCTCCGCCTGCGATTTCAGCCCCTTGTCCGTTCGCGCTGCGTAGGATTTCTGCAGGCCAATCAATTTTTCCTGGTAAAGCGACGAAAAGAACTCGCGCCCTGCCGTGCGAAGATCGCCACCCGAGCCCTTTACCCACAACACCTCCACCTGCTCCCCAGTGAGCGGATCTCGCTCCATCATTTTCGAGGATGTGTTGCCCCCGCCCGTATTCGTCACCCGCTGGTCGGAACCCAGCAAATTGCTGCGATAGACCAACCTGTCGGCACCCTTCAGCGTCGCCGCTTTCGTATCATCCCAGCCGTAGTGAACGTGTTTGAAAGTATTACTCATTTCAGAAAAGGGTGCGCAGCCTAACGATGGCGTCGCGAGCCGCAAGCGGGGATTGAGCGAAGCATTCGGATTGGCCACGGGCCGGCAGAGCAGTACACAAGCAGTCATGCGTTTCCTGCTTGCGCTTTGCCTCCTCGCCAACACCGCCATCGCCGCGGAGAAGCCGAATATCATCCTGATCCTGGCTGACGACCTTGGGATCAACGATCTCGGCTGTTACGGGCGGAAGGAGCACTCCACGCCAAACCTCGATCGTCTCGCGACTGAAGGGATGCGATTCACCTGCGCATATACCGCCCAGCCGATTTGCTCGCCGTCCCGGGCCGCGCTGATGACCGGGAAACACCCTGCGCGTTTGCATCTCACGAACTTCCTTGCGGGACACGCAGACGCGCCATCGCAAAAGGTATTGCAGCCGCGAATCGAGGGACAACTCCCGCTCGGCGAGATCACTATCGCTGAGTTGCTACGCGACGGCGGCTACGCGACCGGGCTTTTCGGTAAATGGCATCTGGGTGGCGACACCTACGGACCGAAGCAGCAGGGCTTCGACACAGTGCTCGTGACGCCCGCCAATACGAAGCCCTCGGCGGACGAAGGAGGCAAAGGCGAATACGCCATCACGGCCGCGGCGGAGAAATTCATCGAAGACAACAAGGGCCGTCCTTTCTTCTGCTACGTGCCCCACAACTGCCCGCACATCCCGCTCGATGCCAAAAAAGAGCTGATCTCAAAAAACAGCGCCGCATTTCATCCGACCTACGCCGCCATGATTGAGACGCTCGACGATTGCGCAGGGCGGCTCATGAAGAAGATCGCCGACCTCGATCTCACGGAGAAAACGATTTTCATTTTTACGAGCGATAACGGTGGGCTGCACGTCCTCGAATCTCCCGGCACCCCATCGACGCGCAATACGCCATTCCGCGCCGGAAAAGGCTTTCTGTACGAAGGCGGTCTGCGTGAACCGCTCATTGTCCGCTGGCCAGGAAAAGTAAAACCCGGCAGCAATTGCGATACGCCGATCGTTCTTACGGATCTCATGCCGACGCTCCTCGACGCCGCAGGCATCGACCCGCTGAAAACTGTCGGACCACTGGACGGCATCAATATTTCAAAGCTCTTGCGCGGCGAAGCCGCACCTTCGCGCCCATTCTTCTGGCACTTTCCAAACTACACGAACCAGGGTGGTCGTCCGGCAAGTGCCATGCGTGACGGGGACTGGAAGCTGATCGAGCACCTCGAAGACGGCCGGGTGGAACTTTTCAACATCGCCAAGGATCTCGCGGAGGAGAACGACCTGTCCACAAAAGAGCCCGCCCGGGCGACCGATATGAAAGCAAAACTGGCTGCATGGCGCGAGCGCATCGGTGCGCAGATGCCGCGGGAGAACCCCGACTTCAACGCCGCGCTGCACAAGGAACTCTACGTGGATGTGGATTCATCGTCCCTCAAACCCGCCGGAACCGCGGCAGCGACTGAACCCACCTGGAAGTCATGGCGGGCCGCGATGAACAAGGCCACGAAAGGCGCCAAGCCGAGTATCACGCCGGAAACCGGAATCATCTCCCTGCCCGCCAGCGCCGCTACCGTGCACGGCGAAAAACTTCGCTACGAACCGCAATCTTTCAAAAACACCCTCGGATTTTGGGTGAATAAGGACGACTGGGCTGAGTGGACGTTCGATGTGACCTCAGCGGGCCGCTACGAGCTCGACGTCCTGCAAGGCAGCGGCAGCGGAGGGGCCGAGGTCGATTTTAGCGTCGGTGAAAAAACGTTTACGATGAAAGTCATCGAAACCGGCCACTTCCAACACTTCATCCGCAGGAGCCTCGGCACGCTCGAACTGCCAGCCGGAAAAGCCACTCTCACGGTGAAGCCGAAATCAAAACCGGGCGTCGCGGTGATGGACCTTCGGGAGATACGGCTGATACCGGCTCAGAACTGATATTCGCGCCTGATCCCTCCGAACACCCCGATCAGTTGAACTTATCGCGAATCCAGGCGCGTTCGGCCGGGGTCAATTGAGATGGCTTTTTCCCGAGTTGACGGGCGTATTCTTCCTCATAAGCGCGGATTTTGGCAGCGTCCCTTGCGGCATCCGCGCGCTTTTCAGCGACTTCTTTTGCACGGTCGGCCGCATCTTCGGCGGCCTTTCGGCGCGCATCCTCGATCTCCTCTTGACGGTCCTTTTCGCGTTCGCGCTCACGCTCGAGATTCTTCCGGGCTTGATCAGCAAGGTGGCGTTGGTGCGCCTCGGCGTCTTTGCGCGCGCGTTCCTCCGGCGTCGAACAGGCGGTGATGAGCGCAAGGCTGGCGAGGATGACAGGCAATTTCATGCGGCCTCCGTTATGCGGCGATTTACCGGGTAGCAATGGCTAAACGAATCGCACCAGCTACTCGGGTTGCACGGGGACTTTGATGTCTGCGGGTTTGTCCAGGTTGCAGTCCCACTGGAAGTTCCACTGGGCTCCGGAAGGAAGCAGGGCAAGTAACGACACAACAGCCTTTGGCGCATCGGGCCACACGAAATCACCCTGCGCGTCGGTCTTCGCGATCACCGGCATGTCGAGGCGGAGATACGTGTTATCGAATCGCGCAAGGAGGATGGGCACGTTTGGGACAGGATCGCCCGCTTGATCGCGGACGCGGCCTTTCATGGCTCGTCCGTGCTCAACGGCGGCTGCAATGGGTTTGTCCGCATTTGCGACAGGAAAACGCTGGGGCGCATAGCCCTTCGCGAATGCAATGACGTTGCCTTTGGGCTCCTGCGTCCACGCGATTTTGAAAGTGCCATCCGCGCCCGTGGCCCCGGCAGCGATAGGATAGCCATTCACGCTGCTCATCCACACGGTGGCGTCAGCGATCGGCTTCCCGGCGGCAGAAACCGTTCCGGTGATGGAATAAGGGGGCAAGATGACGAAGTCGCCCTTGCCCGAAAGCATGGCCTCGAAATTGGGTGCGCCGTTTTCGCCGAGTTTTTGCGAGTAAAATCGGTGGGCAGGATGGTTAACACTCAGCTTGAAGTTGCCGCCCGCGGGAACTTCCTTGATTTCCCAGCGGCCATCAGCGCCGGTGGGAGTGAGGGTTGTCAGGTTTTCGCCCGAAGTAGGCTCGCCCTTCTCATCGAGCGGGCTGAGCCAGACGCGCGCGCCGGCAATTGGTTTGCCATCCTGCCCGCTCACAACTCCCGAAGCGGCCCCGCCCGCAAACATGGTCACGCGGAGAACGGGTTTCGCCGCCGGGTCTGCATTCCCGTCACGATCGCGGACTGGCCAATAGCGGGGGAGAGAAGCGAGCCCATTTTTTGAAAACGAAAGCTTCGCGCCAGCGTCTTCGCTTTTGCTCACAGGCAGGATGGCCGTGCCGTCCGCGGTCGTTGTAAGCGTGCGGTCCGGCAGATCGTAGACTCCCGAGGAACGCTCGGTGGCCTTGATGGTAACGTCCGGGATCGGCTTGCCGTCCTTGCCCACGACCGTAATCGTAAGCTGCTCGGCGTTTTTCATCCCGGGCTCGATGTTGTGTTTTACGAGCCAGTCCTTCGCAAAAGCCGATCGCTCCCAATTCGCTTCGGTTTCGAAAACCTCCCCACCATAGGAAATGCTGATGACCTTGTCGTAGAGGTAACAGCGCATGATGGGAACAATGTCGCCGAACTCCTCCATTTGTTTCTTTCTCGCCTCCTTGATCGAACCTTTGCCTTGCCCGACGAATTCGTAGCCATAGCTGCACGGGAGGGTCGGATCTTCCATCTCTGAATCGCCAAGTTTGCCGTCCGCGCCACGCGGGGAAACCAGAAGTGATTTGTCAGACAGAAAATCCGGGAAAAGATCCGAGAGATGTTTTGGAACATCGCCCTTGGCCTTCCTGAAGGCTTGGATCGCCTCCCAGATCTTCTTCATCTGCCCGATGTCCTTCGCCTTGTCGGCGGCTTCATCGGCGCGAAGCGGCGCAACGAAGGCAAACACCGCAAAGAGGCAAAGGAGCCGGACGAGCATGGCAATTCGATGCCGAAAGAAGCGGGGGTGTTCAATGGAGAATATGGGATGAATAGGACAAAGACGGGCGATGAAGACGGCTAAAAAAGAGAAGCCCCGCCCCCTGTTTTCACAGGAGACGGGGCGTAACTCTGGCAACGTCCTACTTTCGCACAACCTATAGAGGTACTATCATCGGGGCTGCAGCGTTTCACTTCCGTGTTCGGAATGGGAACGGGTGGAGCCACTGCGCTGGGATCACCAGAAGTCTTGAGCCTCTTCGCCGAGGCTTGAAGCTCGAGACTTCTGATGACCACCGGCTGTCGCCGGCGGCCCTTCCGGCATGTGCCGGTCGGTGATCGTCATCAGTTTTTGTAAAAGAACCACTGATTCTCTGACATCTGCATACAGGTGCAATACAACCTCTCAAAAGCTGAGATTTGTTTAGATTGCGATGATCTTGGTCTCCCTCGCTTTCAGGAGGGAGGAAAAGATCAAGCCGGACGAGTTATTAGTACCATTAAGCTAAACGTATTACTACAGCTTTTACCCATGGCCTATCAACGTGGTGGTCTACCACGACTCTTCGGGGAAAGTCAATCTTGGGAGGGGCTTGGCGCTTAGATGCTTTCAGCGCTTATCCCTTCCGAACGTAGCTGCCCAGCACTGCCGTTGACACGACAACTGGAACACCAGAGGTTCGTTAAACCCGGTCCTCTCGTACTAAGGTTTAAACCCCTCAACTTTCCTTCGCCCACAGCGGATAAGGACCGAACTGTCTCGCGACGTTCTGAACCCAGCTCGCGTACCACTTTAACCGGCGAACAGCCGGACCCTTGGGACCTTCTCCAGCCCCAGGATGTGATGAGCCGACATCGAGGTGCCAAACCAAGTCGTCGATATGAGCTCTTGGACTTGATCAGCCTGTTATCCCTAGCGTACCTTTTGTCCGTTGAGCGATGGCGATTCCACTTTCAACCACCGGATCACTTGGACCTGCTTTCGCATCTGCTCGACTTGTAGGTCTCACAGTTAGGCTGGCTTATATCCATATACTCGTCACCTGATTGCCAACCAGGCTGAGCCAACCTTCGTACTCCTCCGTTACTCTTTGGGAGGATACCGCCCCAGTAAAACTGACCGGCTGCCAGTGTCCCCTCTCCAGATGATGGATGAGGGTTAGAGTTTCCAGTCCCCAAGGGTGGTGTTTCATTGGCGACTCAACCTCCCCCGAAAGAGAGGTATCAAAGTCTCCCACTTACGCTAAGCATGAAAACCGAAAACACAGTAACAGCGTACAGTAAAGGTGCATAGGGTCTTTCCGTCCTGCTGCGGGTAGGCGGCATCTTCACCGCCATTACAACTTCGCTGAGCTCCTCGTTGAGACAGCGGTCAACTCGTTACACGATTCGTGCAGGTCGGAACTTACCCGACAAGGAATTTCGCTACCTTAGGACCGTTATAGTTACGGCCGACATTCACGGGGACTTGGGCTCGTAGCTTCGCTTGCGCTAACCACTTACCGTAATCTTTCCGCATTGGTCACGTGTCACACCCTATACGTTCTCTTGCGAGTTGGCAGAGTGCTGTGTTTTTGATAAACAGTCGGTTGACCCCTTTCACTGCGGCCCTCCGAAGAGGGCACCCCTTCTTCCGAAGTTACGGGGCTAGATTGCCGAGTTCCTTAACGAGGTTTCACTCACGCGCCTGGGCACAATTATGCCCACCCACCTGTGTCGGTTTCCGGTACGGGCGCCTTAGTATACATCCGGGTTTTTCTTGGCGCATTGTTTAAGAGATCCGCTTCGGCCGAAGCCTCCACGTCCCCTTGCGGGACCGGGATAATCATCACCCGGCCTCCCTCCCAACACGCGTCCCCCGGACTAAAATTTCGGCGGTGCAGGAATATTAAACCTGCTGGCCATCGTCTACGCCCTTCGGCCTCGACTTAGGTCCCGACTAACCCTGGGAGGACGAACCTTCCCCAGGAAACCTTGGGTTTACGGCGGACAGGAATTCAACCTGTCTTTTCGCTACTCATGTCTGCATTCTCACTTGTAGAAGCTCCACGGTTACTTACGTTCCCGCTTCGACGCCGCTACAACGCTCCCCTACCAATCCAGCGGGACGAATCCCACTGTATTCCAGAGCTTCGGTACTACGCTTATCGCCAATCATTTTCGGCGCGGAAACACTCGATGAGTCAGCTATTACGCACTGTTTAAATGATGGCTGCCTCTAAGCCAACATCCTCATTGTCTAAGTATCTCCACATCCTTTCCACTGAGCGTAGTTTAGGCACCTTAGCTGCTGATCTGGCATGTTTGCCTCTCGCGCGTGAAGCTTATCCCTCACGCACTGACTCCCGTATTATATTGCGCGGCATTCGGAGTTTGATTGAATTCGATACCCGGGTATGGGCTCTAGTTCATCCAGTGCTCTACCTCCACGCATAAACATACGAGGCTAGCCCTCAAGCTATTTCGGGGAGAACCAGCTATCACCGGGTTTGATTAGTCTTTCGCTCCTACCCACAGCTCATCCGAGAACTTCTCAAGGTTCACCGGTTCGGTCCTTCACGTCATGTTACTGACGCTTCAACCTGGCCATGGGTAGATCACCTCGGCTTCGGGTCTACTGCCAGTGACTGGACGCCCATTTCGGACTCGCTTTCGCTGCGCCTCCACCCCAGAGGGGCTTAGGCTTGCCACGGACAATAACTCGCAGACTCATTAAGCAAAAGGCACGCCATCACTTCTTGCGAAGCTTTGACACCTTGTAGGCACACGATTGCAGGTTCTATTTCACTCCGCTCACAGCGGTGCTTTTCACCTTTCCCTCGCGGTACTTGTTCACTATCGGTCGCCAATTAGTATTTAGCCTTGCGCAGTGGTCTGCGCGGATTCACACGAGACTTCACTTATATCGTGTTACTCAGGAATTCCCTAGGCGTGCTTCGGTTTTCGGATACGGGCCTCTCACCCTCTATGGAGCGATTTTCCATTCGCTTCTCCTAACGTCCACACTGCCACAACGGGCTCCTACAACCCCACCGGCAAGCCGGTGGTTTGGGCTTTTCCGCTTTCGCTCGCCGCTACTGACGGAATCGTTTCACTTTCTTTTCCTCTGGTTACTGAGATGTTTCACTTCACCAGGTATTGCGCGCGCCGTGCTATGTATTCACACGGCGGCAGCTGGGCATTCACCCAGCCGGGTTACCCCATTCGGAGATGCACGGGTTAAAGCGTATTTGCCGCTATCCGTGCCTTATCGCAGCTTGTCACGTCCTTCATCGCCTATTGGCACCAAGGCATTCATCGTGTGCCCTTCGTAGCTTGATCAATCTGTTCCTCCGACGCATCCGCCATAAGCGGAGCGTCCAGGAAATTTATTATGATAACCGATTCCTCCATGGCCGTCTTGTGACGGCCTAGACAGAATCAGACTCAGCATTTTCTTCAAAGTTGTACTTACTACCCTGTATGCAGATGTCAAAGAACCAGCCGGGCCTAAAATTTGGCCCGCTGTAGTCTGGATTCGGAGGTTCCCCTCTTGTTTCAGACTCGAAAACGGTCGTCTTGCTCTTCCTTCCTGCGCTCAGCACTGGTGGGCGTGACAGGATTTGAACCTGTGACCCTGCGCTTATCAAGCGCATGCTCTAACCAACTGAGCTACACGCCCGGAAAGTACATTGATGCGCCTGAGGCTCCCGGGAGGTATGCCGGGTGGTGGAGGTAAAGGGACTCGAACCCATGACCTATAGCTTGCAAAGCTACCGCTCTACCAACTGAGCTATACCCCCAGGGATTCGTTATCCCACCTTGTGTGCGGGAAGTTGAAGCAAAAACTGAATTGTGCGCTACCGTTTCAGAAATCTCTGAGCCTTCTCTGCTTTCGCTTTGAAGGGCTTGGAACGCATGCCGCTTGCGCGGTTTAGCGTTCGACCTATGCCGGCCTCGTGAGAGGCTGATGGCATTATCTCCTTAGAAAGGAGGTGATCCAGCCGCAGGTTCCCCTACGGCTACCTTGTTACGACTTCATCCCAGTTACCACTCATACCGTAGGGCGCTCGAAAGCGCACTTCGGGTGCAAGTGACTCCCATGATGTGACGGGCGGTGTGTACAAGGCCCGGGAACGTATTCACGGCGCCGTAGCTGATGCGCCATTACTAGCGATTCCGGCTTCACGCAGGCGAGTTGCAGCCTGCGATCCGAATTGGGCTCAGTTTTATGGATTTCCTCTGCCTCGCGGCTTCGGCTCATATTGTACTGAGCATTGTAGTACGTGTGCAGCCCAGGGTGTAAGGGCCATGCTGACTTGACGTCATCCTCACCTTCCTCCCCGTTTCACAGGGCAGTCTGTCCAGAGTGCTCCCAATTAAGGGGTGGCAACAGGACACAAGGGTTGCGCTCGTTGCGGGACTTAACCCAACATCTCACGACACGAGCTGACGACAGCCATGCAGCACCTGTGTAAAGCGCCGTATTGCTACGGCTAGGCGACTTTCATCGCCGACACGATACATGTCAAACCCTGGTAAGGTTCTTCGCGTTGCATCGAATTAAGCCACATACTCCACCGCTTGTGCGGGCCCCCGTCAATTTCTTTGAGTTTTAATCTTGCGACCGTACTTCCCAGGCGGCACGTTTAACGCGTTAGCTCCGGCACAGACGGGGTCGAATCCGCCTACACCAAACGTGCACCGTTTACTGTCAGGACTACCGGGGTATCTAATCCCGTTTGCTCCCCTGACCTTCGTGCCTCAGCGTCGGTAACTGTCCAGAGACTCGCCTTCGCCACTGGTCTTCCTTACGATATCTACGCATTTCACTGCTACACCGTAAATTCCAGTCTCCTCTCCAGTACCCGAGCCACGCAGTATCAAGTGCAGTTTCAGGGTTGAGCCCTGAGATTTCACACCTGACTTACGCGACCGCCTACGCACCCTTTACGCCCAATGAATCCGAACAACGGTTGAGACCTCTGTATTACCGCGGCTGCTGGCACAGAGTTAGCCGTCTCTTCCTCTTCTGGTACTATCAGTCTTCCGTCAGTAAAACGGAAGGTTTGTTCCCAAATGACAGGAGTTTACAACCCGAAGGCCTTCATCCTCCACGCGGCGTCGCTCCTTCAGGGTTTCCCCCATTGAGAAAAATTCTCGACTGCTGCCACCCGTAGGTGTCTGGACCGTGTCTCAGTTCCAGTGTGACTGGTCGTCCTCTCAGACCAGCTACCCGTCATAGCCTTGGTGGGCTTTTACCCCGCCAACTAGCTGATAGGCCGCGGGCTCATCCGAGAATGACAGCTTGCGCCGTCTTTAGCGTCCCGGGGATGTCCCCGGTAGCCACATGCGGTATTAATTCGACTTTCGCCGAGCTATCCCGCGTCCTCGGGCAGATTGCCCACGTGTTACGCACCCTTACGCCACTGAACTTCACGTGTATTGCTACAAATGAAGCCCCGTTCGACTTGCATGTCTTATCCACGCCGCCACCGTTCGTTCTGAGCCAGAATCAAACTCTCCGTAAAGAGCTTGCTCCCAGTCTGCTAATGAGACTGGGAAATCTGACTTTCATAGCCCGCCAACTGGTGAAAGTTGACGGGATTGTCAGTCAATTAAATATTTGAATCAAAGATCTGACGTATAACGCACAATTCAATTCTTGCTTATTTTGACCGTTTTCAAGTCAGCCCATTTCATGGCGGCTTCGTCGTGAGACGGCCGCCGGGCGGAGACCCGAAAACCAAACTATCAATGAACTTCGTTCACCCGGTGTGCCTTGAGACGACAAATTACCTCGCGGGTTTGGACCCATTAGGCAACGCGCCGCGAGGCACACTTGGTAGAACTCTTCGCGTCGCACTCGGTGCTAGCAAAGCCGCTGTTACTTGCGGGAGGGTCTTTGTAGCGGGTCGTTCAAATGGGTCAATGCCTTTTTTGCATTTTCTTCAAAAATTTTCAGCGCCCCTCATCCGAAAGCCCGATTCGCCTGCCAATCGTGTGCGAATCATGTGCGCCTCTCCTGCGCCTCTCCTTCGCTGGCGACGGCTCGTGCCGGGCCTCACGCGCAGCGTGCAGATGCAGATTACAAAATCCGGCGAAACGGTATTGAGTGTATGTTCCGGAAGCCGCTGGCAGATTATTCGTCCCAGCGGAAAGCCGGATACTTGGGGGTGACGACCTCGCGGGTGCGGACGATTTTCGGCTCCCGTCCACGGAAACGACTCCGTCAAACATCCGCCGGCCTTCATCGCCGGGAATGCAAAAGGTCGTTTCAGAGCATGGGGCCGCATTCGAAAATCCCGCCCGCCTGCCTTCAAAATGAGCGCGCCGCCAGCGGGGAGGGTATGAATTCGTCTTTTTTTCCGCGGTTTTCCGCATGCCCGGCATACCCCGATTTACGGTCGCTTCAGATTTTGTGGTCACCCGCACTCCATTGGCACCACGCGGGAGGGTATGAATAGGGTATGGTTTTCGTATGGTTTGGGTATGGAGTCCGCCCATTCTGTGTCCTTGAATGGTCAGTCCATCGAACTGCGCGTGAGCGGGAGACGGGTGCTGACGAAATTGAGAGTCGAATAGGCGAAAGTGCGTGCGGGGGAGCACAGCCGACCCGGCTGTTGTTTCCGGCGCCCCGCCGGAAACATCGCACAAGGGTGGACGCGCCTCTGAGACGAGCGTTTTTTCGACGTTCGTAGTGTCCGACGAGACATCGGACACTACAGGCCGGAGGCCTATGCTCCCCAACCCCGTGCCAGCGCGCATGCGCTTTCTCCCGGAGCGACAGCTCACGGGGCACAACCACTGGATGACCGGCAACCAGGACTGGCGTAACATTACGAGCGCGCGAAAACATTGAATCGCCCCGCGGGAAATGGTAGTATCGGCGAGGCTCGGGGAAGAGGAAAAGGGACGGGCGGAGAACATGAAATAAAGCTGACTCAAACCAGGCCGAAAGTCAAACGGATTCCACGGTTTCCGCACCTCGGAACTTCGCAATGCGAATCCTCATAGGCGCATCCGCCAAAACCGTGGCGAACCCTCAAATCCGTGAGTTCAAACCGTCAGTTTTCTCGCGCGCGCAGCGATCGGCCAGCGTTCGACCGCTCTGTTTCCTTCGACGACCACCGCGTCCGCATGCAGTGCGACCGTGGGGCAGATGTGCCGCGGCAGCCCGTAAAGGCAGTGCCCCACGGGAATTCCCGCAGCGTCGTCCGTTTCGACTACGAGGTGCTCCTCACTGTGCATGACAAACTTTGCATCGGGGAGCTCCGCGATGCGGACACGCAGCTCGAGCGGGTTCTCCGCCGCGACCGCCTTGTGACCGAGGTCCAGGCAGAGGCGGTTCTTTCCAGGCTTGCTGACCACTCGCGTGAGGAGCACGGCCGCAATCTCGAAGGGCATGTCCGCAAATTTTTCGCTGTACCCCCAATCCCAAAAAACGGTGGTACCCGGCGAGCAATCACGATCCGCGCATTCGGCGTGAAAAGGAAACGTCGGCGTACCTCCCGCGATGATTGGCGGTCCGCCGAGGGTGCGGCGAAGGTCGAGAACCGGAGCAAACGCTTCGTCGCATCGGCGACGGCGCAGCACAGGATCGGCATCAGTGATGTGGCCGTCGTATGCGTGCACGCCGGCCGCGCGGACTGCCGGCATGGACTCGATGAGCCGCCACAGTTCCACTGCACCTTCATTCGGGGCAATTCCTGTGCGGTGCATGCCGCAATCGATATCCAGCCACACGTCAATCGACACGCCTGCGGCGCGCGCCGCGACGCTCAACCCGCGGACGGCGGGTGCGTTATCCGCGACGGCTCCGAACCGCGCCTGGGGAAACTTAGCTGCGAGTTCGCATAGCCTGACGATATTCGGTCCGGCTGGGGGAAAGGCAAACAGCACGTCGGCGGCTCCCGCGTCGGCACACATCTCAGCCTCGGCAATGGTGGCTGCCTTGAACTTCGTGATCCCGAGTTCGATTTGCCGGCGCACGATGGGAGCGAGTTTGTGCGTTTTCACGTGCGGACGGAGACGCGCGGGACCACCCGCGATCCGGAGCATCGACGCGAGGTTCGCCTCGATCCGTTCACGGAAAATCAGCAACGACGGCGAGGGGATGTCGTGCTCATTGGCGATCGCGAAAGTCATGGCGTGGAGAACCGGTTATCGTGGCGGATGCGCGCCGTCGTTGAGTTCGAAGATCGCCTCGATCTCAACGGCGATGTTTCCCGGCAAGGGACCCATGCCGACGGCACTTCGCGCGCCGATGCCGTGGTCATCACCCCAGACTGCGGCAAATAGTTCCGAACACCCATTGATCACCTTTGGATGATCGTAAAAATCCGCCGCGCTGTTGACCATTCCGAGCACTTTGACGATTCGCTTCACGCGGTCCAGGCTCCCAAATCGATCGCGCAGTGTAGCGAGGATGGCGAGACCCACCTGGCGCGCTGCGGCTTTGCCCGCGTTGAGATCGAGGTCGCGGCCAACGACGCCCGTAATGAGCGTCTTATCGTCGCGAAGCGGGCCATGGCCGGAGACGTAAGCGAGTCCTCCAACGACGACGACGGGCTTGTAAACCGCGACGGGCTTCGGTGCGGGCGGAAGCGTGAGATTCAGCGAGGCGAAACTTTGTTCTGGCGTCATGCAAACGGCGTAGCGAACGGCCATCGACGAGGCAAGCGGCCGTGCACTCGCTTTTGCGTTCACCCGCCTGCCGCCGCCTCCGGCACTCCCTAACGCTTCGGCGCTCGCTAACGCTTTAGGCGCTCGAACATGTCCGCGAGCTTCACGGGTGCACCGCCGAGCTTTGCGCTCTCGTCCGCTGCCTCCATGAAAGCGAACATCTCCAGCGTCTCCTCCATCGGGACGGGCGCCTTTCCGGTCTGGAAGAATTTCACGATCTCGGCAACGAGCGGGGCGTAGTCGTCATGCGTCGGTGCCTTTTGCTCGGCGGAGCCCTTGCTCCCGAAAACCGTGACCTTGTAAGGGAGCGCTTTCGTGCGAAGGCCGATCAGCGTGCCCGTCCGCCCGCCGCTCCACTGCCCGGCGACAACATCCGTGTCCTTGGTCTTCACGCGCACGACGCTCTCGCAACCCTGTCCGATTACCGTATAGAGCGCCTCGGTGGGGTGGATGCCGTACCACGTGAGGTCGACATGATGCTCATCGAGATGCGCTGGCCCGTAGGAGATCGCGCCGCGAACCTCACCCACATTCGTCGCTTTCAGCTCAACCATAGAAGGATACCAACGATACGAGCTACCGGTCCAGACAGGCACGCCGGCCTCCCGGGCGAGCCGCGCAATCTCGACCGCGTCGCGCAGCCCCGCAGCGAGCGGTTTATCGATGAAAACGGGCTTCTTTGCCGCGATAACGGGACGCGCCTGTGCCAGGTGTGGACGCCCATCGACGCTCTCGATGAGAACGGCATCCACATCACGGCACATTGATTCGATATTGTCGTAGAATTTCACTCCCCACTTTTCGGTGAGTTCCTTGGCGTAGCCCTCGACGCGTGAATAGGACGACTCGATGTCGGAAGATGAAGCCTTTACCGCTGCGACGACGCGTGCACCCGGAATATGGTTCTTCGCCGCGGCGTCGTTCAGAATCTGCGTGAATGCGGTCGCATGCGAAGTATCGCAACCGACCACCCCCACACGGAGATCGGCGGCAATCAGGGACGGCGCGGCGGCGGCGAGGAGAAAGAATTTAGTCATCCGCAACAAATGACCGATGCATTCCTCCGAATGAAGCGCAAATCGCGTGGTCGATTCAGGTCCGCCCCACACTTGACGCGTCGCCGAACGTCCCTTTACTCCCTCGGCGTTCAACATGAATCGACTTTCAGTCCTGGCTCTCGCGGCATTGCTCATCACCGGATGTGCCCCCGATCCGCGCTTCAGCAACGATACCCACTATCTCGACGGCCGCGTTGTACCAACGCAGGGATTTGGCCACGGAGGACAGGGTAAGCGCATGAATTTTGACAATGTTTCTTACTGGGACGGCGACTACGTCAGCGGCCCACCGCGGATCACGATTAACCTCGGCGAGCAAAAGGCGCGTTTCTACAAGGGTGACCAACTCGTAGGCGTATCGCTCATCGCCACCGGGCGCGAAGGCTACAATACGCCGTCGGGCAATTTTGCCGTGCAGCAAAAAGACCGCGACCACGTGTCGTCCCGCTATGGCGACTACGTGGACAAAGATGGCACCACGGTGCAGAAAGAGATCGATCGCCAGGTGGATCCCATGCCCCCGGGATGCAGATACGATGGCGCGAAGATGCCGTTCTTTCTCCGAATCAACGGCGGGGTGGGGATGCACGAAGGCTTTCTGCCCGGCTATCCCGCGTCGCACGGCTGTATCCGCATGCCCGGCTTCATGGCGGAAGCTTTTTTCCGGAATGCAAGCGTCGGCACACCGGTCACGATTGAACACTGAGCAATGGGCGCTGTGACGCCGCGTTGCGTTTGGTGCCAAAGCCCGTTGCACTGAACGGGTCACTCCCCGAAATGCTCCGCGTCCTGCCAGCAATCGCACTCGCCGCACACGCGCTCGCAGCACCGACGGCGGAGGACATCGAGTTTTTTGAAAAGCGCATCCGCCCCGTGCTCGCGGAGCAATGCCTCGAGTGCCACGGAGCCGAAAAACAGAAAGGCGGCCTTCGGCTCGACTCGCGTCCGGGGTGGCGAAAAGGAGGTGATAGCGGGGAGGTCATCGTGCCGGGCAGCCCCGCAAAAAGCCTGCTGCTTCGCTCGATCAAACACGAAGCGGACGACCTCAAGATGCCTTCAAAGCGCCCGAAGCTCGAGGGCGCCGTCATCGGCGACTTCGAAAAATGGATCGCGCTCGGCGCACCTGATCCGCGCGACACACCCACGAAGGAGCTCGCATCGCGTCCGTGGGCTGAAGTGGCCGCCGAACGCGCAAAATGGTGGAGCTTTCAGCCGGTTCGTGCCGTCGATCCGCCCGCCGTGCGCTCGACGAATTGGCCGCGCAACGACGTGGATCGATTCCTTTTGTCCGCGATGGAATCGGCGAGCCTTGCTCCTGCGGAAGACGCCGACCCGCATGCGCTGATACGCCGGATGACTTACGTCGCCACGGGCCTGCCGCCGTCAGCGGAAGAAGTGGATGCGTTCGTAAAATCCGCGGCGGAAAATCGGCAATCGGCAATCGCTTCGGCAACGGAACGGCTGCTCGCGTCGCCCCGGTTCGGCGAGTACTGGGCGCGCCACTGGCTCGATCTCGTTCGCTATGCGGAGACACACGGTAGCGAGGGCGATCCGGAAATCCCGTTTGCGTGGCGATACCGCGACTACCTGATCCGCGCATTCAATGCGGACGTTCCGCTCGATACGCTGATCCGCGAGCACATTGCCGGCGATCAAATTCCACCGCGCCCAGGCGCCGATGGCTGCAATGAAGCCCTTCTGGGACTCGCCCACTGGCGGCTGGTGGAACACGGCTTTCAGCCGGTGGACGCCCGCGACGAACAGGTGAAAACGGTGGATTCGCAGATCGACGTGCTGACAAAAGCTTTCCAGGGCCTCACCGTCACCTGCGCCCGCTGCCACGACCACAAATTCGACGCCATCAGCCAGCGCGACTACACGGCGCTGGCGGGCATCGTCGAGAGCAGCCGCCCGGCGATGGTTACGCTCGACCTGCCGGAAAAGCTCGAGGCGCATCGCGGATCGCTTGCGAGCATCAAGGCTAAGATAAAAGCCGCGATTGCCGAAGCGTGGCTCGCCGAAGCGACAAGGATTCCCGAACGGCTGGCCGATACCGGCGATCGTGGTGCCGAGATCGCGCGACTGCGGAAATCCCTCACAGACGTCGAGGCGAAGCGGGACGGCATTCGTGCCGCCGTGCAAGCCCGTGCGAAGAAGGATCGCGGCGGAATCGCGGCTTCCGAGGTGCCAAAGCCGTTCGCACGATGGAGTTTCGATTCCGCGACTGTCACGGAAGGACGGACGGTTGCGGCGGAAACGATCGGCACGCTGCACGCCACCCTCGAGGGTGATGCCGCGATTCGCGACGGGAAATTGATCGTCAGCGGAGCGGGTTTCGCGCGCACTCCACCGCTGGGTCGGGAACTGCCTCAAAAAACGCTGGAGGCGTGGATCAAAGTCGCGAATTTCGACCAGGGCGGTGGCGGGATCGTCTCTCACGAGAGCGTGGACGGCGGCGTCTTTGACGCGATCGTCTTCGCCGAGCATGCGCCACGAAAGTGGGCAGGGGGAAGCGACGGCTATCGGCGCGGAATGGACTTCAACGAGCCGGACGAAGAAGCCGCGAGGGACGGCTTCGTTCATATGGCCATCACGCATGCCGCTGATGGCACGATCGCGATGTTTCGCAATGGCGCGCCGTACGGAAAGTCGTGGAAGCCCGTGAATCCGCCGGGAGAACTCCCGGGAAATTCCCATGTGCTCATCGGTCTGCGTCATTCCCCTGCGGTCGGAAACCGCTTTTTCAATGGCGAGATCGACGAAGTGCGCCTCTACGACCGCGCTCTCTCACCTGCGGAGGTCGCGGCATCTTATCGCGCAGCGGCGTCACCGTTACTCCTCAATGAGGAAGAACTGGCACGCTATTGGACCGAAGCCGAGCAGCGCGAATACGCCGCGCTCGCAGAGCAGGCCAAGGCCGATTCGAGCCGTCTGGCTTCGCTCACGCCCGCGGCGCAGGACGCATGGCAGGCAGCGCTTTCCGATGCCGCGAAGGACGAACGCAGTCCGCTGAGAGCGTGGCGCGATAGTGCCTCCGGAGCGAAACCCACGGCATCGAGCACCTCGACTCCCTCACCCGACAACCTGGTGTGCAGTTTTGCGTTCGGTCCGGGCTTCGCACAAAATGCGTGTGGCGAGTTCTCCATCGAGCCAGATGGAGAAAGGATCATGGGTGGTCTCTTTCCAGCACATTGGGATCCTAAGCTTAGAATTCCACGTGGACAAGTTGTCG
>JADMIO010647415.1_pt1 | contig 48880 bp, 52 predicted proteins | sample 8958161 | NCBI WGS metagenome assembly JADMIO01 (sample SAMN16585339, study PRJNA669376) | soil metagenome | isolation source: Crop rotation soil | place: USA: Cullars Rotation, Alabama | collected 2011
CGCGACAACTTGTCCACGTGGAATTCTAAGCTTAGGATCCCAATGTGCTGGAAAGGGCGACGCTGCGCGAGCCGTGGGGCGATGCGGACATCGCCGCGCAGCTGAACGACGCCAAGCGTCTCGTCGCGGCTGCCGTGCCCACGCGCTTCTTCGCAGCGATCGTCGGTGAAGCGATCGGGGCCTGGTGCGAGCTCAGGCAGCACGACGGAGTCGCACAAATCGAGGACGTCGAAGTGGTCGAGCAGCTCCGAGGGCGCGGTCTTGGACGCGCGATCGTCCAGCACGCGCTCGACGAGGGGCTCCGTGCCGGCGATCTCGTCTACCTCGAAGCGCTCGCCGACGACTGGCCGCGCGAGCTGTACGCGAAGCTGGGCTTCACCCTCGCCGGCCGCCGCGACGTCTATACGCGCCTCCCCGGCCCGCTGACGCGGCTACGGCTGCGGACGCCGCGACTCGAGCTACGACTTCCCACGCGCGCAGAGGCGCGTCGGCTGTTCGCGGTGGCGGAGGCGGGCATTCACGACCCGGGCGTGATGCCGTTCGAGGTGCCCTGGACGGACGACCTCGACGAAACCGACTTCGTGGGGTACTCGACGGCGAGTACCGCCGACTCGATCCGCTTCGCCGCGTTCCTCGACGGCGCACCGATCGGCGTCCAGGGGCTCGATATCCACCCGGAGTGGGTCACGACCGGCTCGTGGCTCGGCGCGGCCTACCAAGGCCGGGGGCTCGGAACCGAGATGCGGGCGGCCGTGCTCACGTATGCATTCGAGCAGCGAGACGCGACGGTCGCGCGCTCCGGCGCGATCCAGGGGAACCAGCAGTCCCTCGGCGTCTCGCGCAAGCTCGGCTACGAGGTCGTCGGGGCGCACGTGGTCAGCCCGCGCGGGGAGCCGCTCGAGCACACCGACGTCGAGCTACGGCGCGAGCGCTTCTCCTCACCGGTGCCGGTCACGGTGGACGGCGTTCGCCCGCTCGCGTAGATTCGCGCCGGGAAAAAGGAGAGGGAGGCAGCAGTGGCGACAAAGCAGCTGCCCCGCCCGCGGCACGGGGATTCTTTGCAGACGACGGAGGACCTGCGCGCGCTCGCAGCCGCGATCCTCCAGGACGACGTTCAGACGCTCGCGCGCACGACGGCGTACCTACGCCGGTCGTACCGCGTGGTCTTCATCGGGTACGTGGCGATGATGGTGTTCGGGGTCGCGGCGATCGTCGCCGCGTTCATCAAGGGGATCACCGCGTCGAGCGTCGGCGAGGCGGTCTCGTCGGTCGGCCTCGCCGGGCTGACGGTCGGGATCTTCGTCGCGTTCTTCGTGCAGAGACCTTCGGCGGCACTCGAGCGCAACGCGATCTTCATGCCGTGGGTCTCGATCGTCTTGACCACGTTCTGGACACGGCTGCTCTACCTCGACGATGCTGCCACGCTCGACGCGAAGCTGGGTCACGCGGCGAAGGAGGCGTCGGACGAGCTGAGCGCGATCGCGTTGCGCTACGCGGTGATCGACGGCAAGGAGCTCACGGTGGCGAAGCAGGCGGCGCGGACCCACGTCGGCTAGCCGACGTGCTTGAGCGCCTTCGAAAGCGACTGCTTCGTCGTCAACACGCCGGCGTACAGATCGCCGTGCTCGCGCACGCGGTCGAGGACGACCTGCATCGTGTAGTCGGCGGGATCGAGCTTGTCGTCGACCTCGTCCCAGCGGAGCGGCGTCGACACAGGCGCGTTCGGCTTCGGCCGCACGGAGTAGACCGAGGCAATCGTCTTCCCCTCGCCGTTCTGGTTCGAGTCGATCAGCACGCCGCGGCGGCGCGCCTTCGACCACTCCGTCGTCGCAAGCTTCGGATGCGCGCGGGCAATCGCGCCGGCGACGACCTCTGCGAAATGCCGTGAGTCGGCATACGTCGAACGGCGGTCGAGCGGAACGAGCACATGGAAGCCCTTCCCTCCGCTCGTCTTCGGGAAGGAGACGAGGTCGAGCGCGTCGAGCAGCTCCTTGAGGATGAGTGCGACCTCGATCGTCTGCGCCCACGGCACCTCCGGTGTCGGGTCGAGATCGAAGAGCACGAAGTCGGGCCGGTCGGGCTTGTCGATGCGCGAGTACCACGCGTTCATGTCGATGCATCCCATGTTCACCATCCACAGGAGCGCCAGCTCGTCGTTGACGAGCGGGAAGTCGATCCACCGTTTCGTCCGCCCGCTGTCGCGTTGCGAGACGTTCGCGTGGAACGTCGAGATCCACTCGGGCATGTGCTTCGGCGCGTCCTTCTGGAAGAACGCCTCGCTGTAGGCGCCGTGCGGATAGCGCCGCATCGTGAACGGTCGGTCCTTGAGGTGCGGCACGAGCACCGGCGCCACGTCGCGGTAGTAGCGGAGCAGGTCGCCTTTCGTGATCCCTTCGTCGGGCCAGAACGGCTTGTCGAGGTTCGACAGCTTGAGCTCGCGCTTCCCTTTGCGGATCACGCTCTCGAGCGGCGCTGCGGCTGTGGCCGGCGCGGTCACTTCGTCCGCGCTCTTGTCGTCACGCAGGCCGAGGTACGCAGGATGGCGCAGGTGGCCGTCGTGCGTGATCTCGCCGTAGCGCACCTGCGCGACGAGGCGCGGCTCCACCCACTGCACGTCGCCCTTGCGGACGCGCGGCATCTTCGGCGCCTCCGCGAACGGAGATGCGTCGCGTCGCAACGGCTTCATCAGCTTGAGCAGCTTGCGGATCTCCGCGTCGTCGAAGCCGGTGCCGACGTTGCCGACGTAGCGGAACTCGTCGCCGTCGTGGACGGCGAGCACGAGCGCACCAAACGTTCCGGCTCGACGCCCGGTGCCGGCGGTGTAGCCAACGACGACGAACTCGTCGGTGTTCTCGGTCTTCAGCTTCAACCAGTCGCGCGTGCGCCGACCCGACTTGTAGGTCGAATCGACGCGCTTCGCGACGATGCCCTCCAAGCTCTGGGCGCGCGCGACCTCGAACAGCGCGTCGCCGTCGTCGAAGCCTTCCGAGACGGCGACCGAGCCGGTGCGCAGGTCGATCAGCTTCGCGAGCCGCGACTTGCGCTCGTGGAGCGGCAGGTCCACGAGCGGCTTGCCGTCGAGCTCCAGCAGGTCGAACGCGTAGTACACGAGCTGCCCGGAGCCCTGTTGCAGCTCGGAGAAGCTCGTGCGGCCGGTCGTGTCGATCCGTGCAACCTCACCGTCGACGACCGCGTTCGGGCTGCGCACCGCTTTGACGAGCGCCCGGGCGACGTCGCCGAAGCGGCCGGTCAGGTCCTTGCCGTTCCGCGAGACGAGCTTGCATTCGCCGCCGCGGATGTACGCGAGCGCGCGGTAGCCGTCGAACTTGACCTCGAACGTCCACCCCTCGCCGTGCGGCACGTACTCCTCCTGCGTCGCGAGCATCGGCCGGTACTCGCCCTGGACGATGCCCTCCGCGGCCTCGTCATGGCCCTTGATCAGGAGCCAGTTCTCCTCCTTGCCGTCGAGGCGGGCCGGGACGAGCGTCCAGCGGCCGGTGAGGCGGGTGCCGTGCAGCCGGACCGTGAGCTGCCCGTTCCGCTTCTCCTCCAGGAGCTCGTAGGTGCCGCTGTCCCAGATCTCCACCGTGCCCCCGCCGTACTGGCCCTTCGGGATCTCGCCGTGGAACGTCGCGTATTCGAGCGGGTGATCCTCGACGTGAACGGCGAGCGAGCGAGCACCGGGCTCGAGCGGGACGCCTTTCGGCACCGCCCAGGAGGCGAGGGCGCCGTTCCGCTCGAGGCGGAAGTCGTAGTGCAGACGCCGGGCGTCGTGGCGCTGGACCACGAAGATGGGCTCGCCGGAGCCGTGCTCGGCGCCGGCTGGAAACGGTTCCGACGTCTTCTTGGGATCCCGCTTCCTGTGGTAGGGCTCGAGGCTCATGTCCTCCCGATGTTGGGGATGACTTACTTGACACGCCAAGTAAGTTGTCCCCCCGATGTTTACCCCTCAGGGCAGGGGAAAGAAGCCCGTCAGCTTTGACTGCCTGACGGGGGGTTAGGCGCACGAGGCCCGCATTCTTGCGGGCCTCGACGCGTTTGTAAGGAGATTGTTCTCCGTTGAAAACCCTGTGGATGATGTGGAAACCGGCTAGGCGAAGACGCCCATGCCGCGGAACTTCGCCCGGCGGCGCCGGCGGAGCTCCTCGCCCGGGGTCTCGTCCAGCTCGTCCAGCGCTTCGACGAGCGCCGCCTTCAAGAGGCGCGCGGCGGCGTCGTGGTCGGTCTGGGCACCGCCGGGAGGCTCAGCGACGACCCCGTCGATCACTCCCAGGTCGAGGCAGTGGAGCGCGTCGGGCTTGAACGCGGCGGCGGCCTTCTTGGCCTCGCCGGCGTCGCGCCACAGGATCGCGGCACAGCCTTCGGGGGTGATCACGGAGTAGATCGCGTTCTCCTGCATCAGGACACGGTCGGAGACTGCGATCGCGACGGCTCCGCCCGAGCCGCCCTCGCCGATGATGCAGGCGACGGTCGGGACGGTGAGACGCGACATCTCGGCCTGCGAGCGCGCGATCGCCCCGCCCTGGCCGTGCTGCTCGGCGGCGACGCCCGGGTACGCGCCCGGCGTGTCGATCAGCGAGACGAGCGGGAACTGGAAGCGCTCCGCGATCTCCATGATCCGCATCGCCTTGTGGTAGCCCTCGGGGTAGGCCATCCCGAACTGGCGGTCGAGGCGCTCCTTGACGTCGCGGCCCTTCTGGTGGCCCACGAGCGCGATCGTGCGGCCGTCGATCTTGCCGAGGCCGGTGACGAGCGCGCCGTCGTCCGCGCGGCCGCGGTCGCCGTGGAGCTCGACCCAATCGTCGACGAACCGTTCGACGTAATCGAGGGTGTAGGGCCGCTCGGGATGGCGTGCGAGCTCGACCGAGCGCCAGATCGCCTCGTCGCTCGTGTCTTGCTGCAGCCGCTCGAGCTGCTCTTCGAGGCGCTTCGCTTCGCCGTCGACGCGAGCGCCGCGCAGCAAAGGGAGTCGCGACAGGCCGCTCAGTCGCTGCCGCAGGTTCACTTCCTGGTCGCGCTCGCTCATCGGAAGAGCCTCAGGACGCGCGCGAGATACGCGCGTTGTTGCGGCCGCGGGACGATCGCGTCGATGTGACCGAAGCGCAGGTTCTGCTCGGCGAGACCGAAGTCTTCGGGAAGCTTCTCACGCGTCGTCTGCTGCACGACCCGCGGACCAGTGAACGCGATCAGCGCGCCCGGCTCGGCGACCGTCACGTCGCCGAGTGACGCGAACGACGCGAGCACTCCGGCGGTCGTGGGATGCGACATCACGGTGATGAGCGGCACGCGGGCGTCGTGCAGCTCTTCGACGGCGACGACGGTCTTCGGCAGCTGCATCAGCGAGAGGATCCCCTCCTGCATGCGCGCGCCGCCCGAGCTCGGGACTGACACGAGTGGGATACCGCGCTCGGCAGCCGAGTCGCAGGCACGCGAGAACTTCTCGCCGACGGCGCTTCCCATCGAGCCGCCCATGAACGAGAAGTCCATCACCGCGAGCTCGAACGGATGACCGTCGAGCGTCGCCTGCCCGATCACGATCGCTTCGCTCTGGCCGGTGTTGAGCTCCGCCTCGGTGAGACGCTCGGTGTACGGACGCAGGTCGAAGAAGTCGAGCGGGTCCTCGGAGCGGACGTCGGCGGCCTCCTCCTGGAAGGAGCCGGGGTCGGCGTACCACTCGATCCGCTTGCGCGCGCGCATCGGATAGTGGTGGCCGCAATGGGCGCACACCCAGAGCGCGGCGTCGAGCTCGTCGTCGCGGTAGTGAGACCCGCACTTGGGGCAGGTGTTCGGATGCTTCTTCTCGGCAGGCGGCGGAGCGTCCTTGTGCTCGACCTGCACGTCGATGCGCGCGTCGGACATCGTGCAGAGCTTAGACCTCGGCCGCGGGATCCCTGGTTACAGCCTGAGCGCCGCGGCGAGGCGCGGCAGGAGCTGCTCGTTCCGCGCGGTGCGAAGACCGCCGGTGAACCCTGCTCCGATCGGGGTCGGAAGGCCCTGCAGCGTGCCTTCCAGCTCCTCGAACGCGGGGCCGCCGGGCTCCGGCATGAAGACGTCGAGGTCGCCGGGGACAATCACGTCGAGGTCGAGGGCGACGTAGATCTTGTCCGGGAGCGGGCCGAGCTCCTGCCGGATCCCCACCTCGGCGATGAACTCGACCTCGGGCGGGTCGAGGTTCCGTGCGCCGATGAGGGTCACGTCAAGCGGGTCGATGTCGCCGGCGTCGATCAACATGCGGAGCGGCATGCCCCAGGCGTTACCGGTCGGCGACGACTCGGGCGTGTTCAGGTCGCCGTGCGAGTCGAGCCAGACGACGCCGATCCGTCCGTGCCTTCGTGCGAGCTCGCGCACGGCGCCGACGTGGCTGCAGCAGCTGCCGCCGAGGACGAACGGCCTCGCGGGAAGCTGGTGTGCAACTTCTGCGATCTCGTCGTCGAGCGTCGCTTCGTGGACAACCGCTGCTTCGGGCCAGGGCAGCTCCATGTTCGCGGCGTCGGCCATCGTCTCGCCGCCCGTGCCCCACGCGGTCGGCACGCGCACGAGGCCGGAGGCGAACTCGCGGCCGCAGGCGTGGCACTGGTACTCGGTGCCGACGGCGACCGCGGTGAGCGTGCGGCAGTCGGGGCAGCGGGCGCGAAGCGTGCTCATGTGTCGCGTTGCCAGGTGCCGAAGCGATGCGTCGCGCGCATGCCGACACGCTCGTAGACGCGCAGCGCGCCGGTGACGTTCTGCACGTCGACGCCGAGCGCCGTCCGATGCTTGCCGCGTGCGTACAGCTCCCTGAAGGAGTGCTTGAGCAGCGCTTCGGCGAGTCCGCGCCGCCGCCATGGCTTCCGGACGCCCAACCAGTTGACGTGACCGAGGCCGACTTCGGCTCCGAGCTGTGGGTAGTCGAGCGCGAACCCTGCGAGCTCGTCGCCGTCCCACGCGAGGAACCACAAACCCGGGTCGAAGTCGTGCCGCCCGAGGAACCGCTCGTCGAATCTCTCGCGGGTCACTTCCTGGAAGAACGGGTCTTCGGAGAATGCGTCGTTGAGCACGGCGATCACCGTGTCGTGGTCGACGTCACGGTAGGTGCGCAGCTCGAGCTCACCGAAGTCGCCGTCGGGCGGGAGCTCGTCGAAGGCGATCTCCATGGTCAGCGACTCGCGGCGCTTCTCGTACCCGCGAGCTTCGGCGATCTGAGCGAGCTCGTGGCCGTGCGGCGCGAAGAGGCTCGTCATTGCGAGGCCCCGCGCGCTCGCTTCGCCTTCGGCCCAGTCGAGCATGTCCGACCAGTGCCCTGGCGCGGCGACGTCGACGAAGAGCGCGTCCCTCCGTACCGCGACGTCGCAGTAGCCGGCGACGCGGCCGTCTTCTTCGAGAACGCGTAGGTCGTCTGCTTGGAGGTCGGGGTCGCGCAGCCATGAGACGACTTCGTGCGCATCGAGCTTCCGCGCCCCGCCGAAGGTGTCGACGAACAGCGCGGCGACCTGCTCGGCGTCCTCCTCGCGGAGCTCTCTAAGCAGGAACGAGGTCATCGAGCGTCTCCGGCAGCTCGAACAGGTCCGGCAGCTCACGGGTCGGGCGGACGCCGTCGCTGCTCGTCTCGCCGAGCCGGTTGATCCAGACGCTCGTCAGGCCGAGCTCGTTCGACGGTGCGACGTCGTGGAAGAGAGAGGCGGCGACGTGCACGTGTCCTTCGCGCGGCGCGCTCGTCCGGCGGAAGAACTCTTCCCAGTGGCGGTGCCCAGGCTTGTAGGACCCGATCTCCTGCGCGACCACTACTTCGTCGAAGACGACGCCGATCTGCACCTGAGACGCGGCGATGAAGTCGTCGTCGGTGTTGGAGAGGATCGCGAGCTTCCAGCCGCGGCGGCGCAGCTCGTCGAGTGCGGGGCGCACCTCGGGGAACGCGCGCCAGCCGGGAAGCGACTCTGCGAGACCGTGCTCTTCGCCGCTCGGCGCACCGAGCTGCCGCATCGCCTCGGTGAGCACCTGGCGGTAGCTGAGCTCGCCGGACGCCTGCAGCCCCGGCTCGAGCGCGTGGTACTCGGCGAGAAGTTCGTCGGCGCGCCCGTCCCCGAACACGCGAGCCAGCTCGGCCCGAACCCCGCCGTCCCAGTCGATCAGCGTCCCGTAGCAATCGAAGCTCGCCCAGCGCTCCATGGGGCGAGTCTACGCACGCACCCCCGGCGTCAGACAGAAGTCAGAGACGAGTCTGACACACGGAAGTGCGACGGGCGTGTGACGACAGTGTCACGCGGCGTCTTCCTCCGACGGCGGCTGGTACGCCAGGATCTCCCAGCCGTGGTCGTCGAGCCACTGCTTCGACTCGGCATACCCGGGCCGGCGCTTCTCGACCAGGCGCCAGAACGCCGGGCCGTGGTGGAGCTCGACGAGATGGCACACCTCGTGCACGACGACATAGTCGAGCACGTCATGCGGTGCGAGGACGAGGCGCCAGTTGAAGCTCAACGCACCGCTCGACGAGCACGAGCCCCACCGGCTCCGCTGGTTGCGCATCGTGATGCGCGAGTACGTGACACCAAGCGCCGCGGCCTCTGACTGCGCAAGCAACGTGATCCGCGCACGCGCTTCGATCCGTCCCTGCTCTTCGGTGAGCCGCAGCCGGTCGAGGCCCAGCCGCGGCTCGATCACTTTCGCGAGCTGTAGCTCGAGCCACGAGCGATGAAAGTCGATCGCCTCGTCGATCTGCGCCGACGTCGCGCGCGGACGCACGACGAGCTCGGGCGGAAGGCCGTAGCGCACGACCATGCGATGGCCGCGCACGCGTTTCGACCTTCGTAACTGCAGCTCGACCTGCTTACCGCCGATGTCCACAAGGGCAACGTCCTGCACGGGCGCATGATTCGTGCCCCGTCGGACGTTCTCCTACTCGAACGAGCGAACGACGATCGACGCGTTGTGGCCGCCGAACCCGAACGAGTTCGACATCGCGACGTTCAAGTCGGGCAGATCGCGCGGGACATTCGGCACGTAATCGAGGTCGCAGTCGGGATCGCGCTCCTCGTAGTTGATCGTCGGCGGCGCCTTCTTGTCGACGATCGCCATCGTCGTGAACACGGCCTCGACCGCGCCTGCTGCGCCGAAGCAGTGGCCCGTCGCGCCCTTCGTCGACGACACCGCGAGACCGTTCTTCGCGTGCGCCCCGAACGCGTTCTTGATCACGCGCGTCTCCGCGGTGTCGCCGAGCGGAGTCGATGTCGCGTGCGCATTGACGTAGCCGATCTCGCCGGGCGCGACGCCCGCGTCGTCGAGCGCCATCGTCATCGCGCGCGCCGGGCTCTCGCCCGTCGGATCGGGCTCCGTCATGTGCGCCGCGTCCGACGACATGCCGTAGCCGACGAGCTCGCCGTAGATCTTCGCGCCTCGCGCCTGCGCACGTCCGAGCTCTTCGAGCACCAGCACCGCAGCCGCCTCACCCATCACGAGACCGTCGCGCTCGTTGTCGAACGGCCGCGACGCGTGCGTCGGATCGTCGTTGCGACGCGACAGCGCACGCATCGCGTCGAAGCCCGCAATGCCGACCTCTGTGATCGGCGCCTCGGTGCCGCCGGCGAACATCACGTCGGCGCGACCCGCACGGATCATGTCGAGCGCATCCCCGATCGCCATGTTCGACGCGGCACACGCGGTGCACTCACTCATCAGCGGGCCCTTCGTGCCGAGCTCGATCGACACCCACCCGGCACCCATGTTCGGGATGATCGACGGGATCGAGAACGGGCTCACGCGATCGGGGCCTTTCGTGAGGAGCACGTGGTAGCACTCTTGATAGCTGTGCAGACCGCCGATGCCCGTCGCGATCGACGCGCCGTAGCGGTCGGGCGCCTCCGAGACGTCGACGCCCGAGTCTTCTTCGGCCTGGCGTGCGGCGGCGATGATCATCTGCGCAAAGCGATCCATGCGCCGCGCCGCCTTGCGATCGATCCAGTTCGTCGGATCGAAGTCCTTCAGCTCACACGCGAAGTGCACGTTGTAGTCGGAATGATCGAAGGCGGTGATCGTCGCGGCGCCCGAGTCGCCGGCGAGCAGGCGCGACCACGACGTCTGCACGTCGTTGCCGAGAGGGCTCACCATCCCGAGCCCGGTGATCACGACCCGCCTTCTCTCCGCCATCTACATCCCCAATCCGCCGTCGACCAGCAGCACTTCGCCCGTGATGAACGATGCCTGGTCTGAGGCGAGGAAGCGTACCGCGCCCGCGATCTCTTCCGGATCCGCGACACGGCCGAGCGGCGTCTGCTGCACCATCGCGGCGGTCGCTTCGTCGGGCAGCACTTCCGTCAGCGCCGTCTTGACGTAGCCGGGCGCGACGACGTTGGCGCGGATGTTCCGCGATCCGAGCTCGCGCGCGAGCGATTTCGTGAAACCGATGATCCCGGCCTTCGACGCGCCGTAGTTCGTCTGGCCCCAGTTGCCGTGCACGCCGACGATCGAGCTGATGTTGATGATCGAGCCGCCGCGCTTCTTCATCATCGGCCGCGTCACCGCCCGACACGTATAGAAGACAGAGCTCAGGTTCGTCTCGATGACGGTGCGCCAGTCGTCGTCCGACATGCGCGCCAGCAAACCGTCGCGCGTGAGACCGGCGTTGTTGACGAGCACGTCGATGTCGCCCGCTTCCTCGACGAGACGCTTCGCATCCTCGGGATCGGACACGTCGGCCTGAACGGCCCGACCACCGATCGCGGCAGCGAGCTCCTCTGCCTCGTCCTTGCCCGAGCGGTAGCCGACGACGACCGAGGCTCCGGCGCGTGCGAGCTCCTCCGCGATCGCACGGCCGATCCCGCGCGAGGCGCCGGTGACGAGCGCGAGCTTTCCGTCGAGCGACGCGAACTCAGCCAAGCGCTTCGGTGACCTCGTCGAGCGTCTCGAGGTCGCTCACCGAGAACGTGCGCACGGACTTGTCGATCCTCTTCAGTAAACCGCCGAGCACGTTGCCGGGACCGACCTCGACGAACGTCGTCACGCCGTCGGAGATCATCTCGCGCGCCGCCTGCGTGAAGCGGACCGGTGCCGTCAGCTGGTCGACGAGACCTTCGCGGTAGCGATGGGCGTCCTCGACGCGGGCCGTGACGGTCGACATGAACGCCGCCTTGCTCTCCGCGAGATGCACCCTCTCGACCGCGGGGCGCAGACGCTCAGCGGCGCGCGCGACGAGCGGCGAATGGAACGCGCCGGAGACGCGCAACTTGATCGCGCGCCGCGCGCCTTCGCGTGTCGCCTCGTCGATCGCCTCGTCGACCGAGGGCGTCTCGCCGGAGATGACGAGCTGGCCGGGGCAGTTGTAGTTCGCCGGCCACACGTTGTGGATCTTGTGGCAGAGCGCCTCGACCGCCTCGTCGGCGAGACCGAGGATGGCGGCCATCGACCCGGGATGCTGTCGAGCGGCGTCGGCCATCGCAAGCCCGCGCTCGCGCACGAGCGCGATCGCGTCGCGAACGGTGAGCGTGCTCGCCGACCCGAGCGCCGAGAACTCGCCGACGGAGTGGCCGACGACCACGTCGGGCCGGATGCCGCGCGCACGAAGCGCAGCGTCGAGCGACAGGCAGGTGGTGACGAGCGCAGGCTGCTGCACCTCCGTGTCGACCATGTCTTCGACCGGGCTCTCGAAGCAGAGCTTCTTCAGGTCCATCCCGGCGGCGTCTGACGCCTCGTCGAAGACCGCCATCGCCTCGGGGACGGCCTCCGCGACCTCGCGGCCCATCCCGGCCTCCAGCGAGCCCTGGCCGGGGAACATGAACGCGATCTTGGTCATGCTGCTGCTCCAGTCGTCGGATGAGTCCACTCGATCAATGCCGATCCCCACGTCAGGCCCGCGCCCATCCCCGTGAGGAGCACCAGTTTGCCAGGCTCGAGCCGTCCGTCATCGGCCGCGTCCGCCAGCGCGAGCGGAATGGAGCCGGAGGAGGTATTGCCGTACTTGTCGACGTTCACCACGGTCTTCTCCTGCGGGATGCCGAGCTTCTTGGCAGCGTGATCGATGATCCGGACATTCGCTTGATGCGGGACGTATACGTCGATGTCCTCGACCGTCCTCCCGCACTCGGTGAGGATGGCCTCCGCAGAAGTGACCATGACCCGAGTTGCGAACTTGAAGACCTCGCGACCGTTCATCTTCACGAACTTCTCCGGGTCCTCGAACTTCCGTGAGCCGCTGCCCGGCAGCCAGAGGTTCGCTCCGCCGCCGCCGTCGGCGCCGAGCTCGAAGCCGAGGAAGCCGCCCCGCTCGACGGGCTCCATCACGACCGCCCCGGCGCCGTCCCCGAAGAGGACGAGGGTCGAGCGGTCGGTCCAGTCGAGGATGGTCGAAAGAACGTCTCCGCCCACGACGAGCGCCCGCTTCGCGAGGCCGGCCGAAAGCATGCCGTGGGCCTGGGCGATCGCGTACACGAATCCGGTGCACCCGGCCGAGAGGTCGTACGCAGCCGCCTGCGGCATGCCGAGCGCGTCGGCGATCAGCGCGCTCGACGAGGGGAACGCCATGTCGGGCGTGACCGTCGCGACGATCAGGAGGTCGATCGACGCGGGATCCGCGCCGGCCATCTCAAGCGCACGGCGCGCCGCCGGCAGGCAGATGTCGGTTAGAGCCTCGTCGTCGGCCGCGATGCGCCGCTCGCGGATGCCGGTGCGCTCGACGATCCACGCGTCGTTCGTGTCGACGATCGTCGACAACTCCTCGTTGTCGAGCACGCGCTCCGGTACGTGACACCCGAGCCCCGTGATCGAGATCGGCTTGCCGTTGGTGCGCGCGATCATTCTTCGGCTCCCACGGCGAACGTCAGTGTGCCGCGGACGGCGAGCTGCCCGTCGACGGTCGCCTTGACCTTGCCGCGGCCGATCGGGCCGCGCACCGTCTCCACTTGGCACTCGAGCGTCAGCACGTCTCCCGGCCGGACGACCCGCTTGAAGCGGACGTCGTCGATGCCCGCGAAGAGCGCGAGCTTGCCTTTGTTCTCGGGCTGGGAGAGGACCGCGACGGCACCGCACTGCGCGAGCGCCTCGACCATCTTCACGCCCGGCATGATCGGGTTGCCTGGGAAATGGCCGGCACAGTCCTCCTCGGTCACCGTCTTGAGCGCGACCACGCGCTCGCCCTCGACGAGCTCGATCACCTCGTCGATCAAGAGCATCGGGTCGCGGTGCGGGAGCACCGCTTCGATTGCCGCCTTGTCCATCATGCGCTCAGTCGTGCCCGCAGGGTGTTGCGCCCTCGGTGCGCGTAGCACTTCGCCGTCCCGACCGGAAGTCCCGTCGCCTCCATCTCGTCGCCGTCCCGCGCGCGCCGAACGAGAATCGGGTCCGAGAGTCTCTCGTAGGCGAGCGCCGGCGGCACGGGCGTACCTTAGTGCCCATGCTCCTCACACCGGAAATGGTCGTCCCGAGGCTCCGCGGCTCGTTCGGCCGTGAGTACCACTGGGCGGCCGAGGCAGCGACGACCCAGAAGATGCTGCCGGCGGATGCCGCGCACGGTGCAGTCGCGCTCGCCGAGCGCCAGACGGAGGGCCGCGGACGCCTCGGGCGCACGTGGACCGACTCGGCACTGATGTTCTCCGTCGCGCTCTATCCGCCGGGCCTGGTCGCCCGCTGGCCCGAGCTCACGCTCGTCGCCGCGCGTGCGGTCGCGGAAGCGATCGGGAACGGCGCCACGATCAAGCACCCGAACGACGTGCTCGTGAACGGCCGCAAGGCGGCTGGCATCCTCGCCGAGGCGAGCGAGCGCGTCGTGCTCGGGATCGGCATCAACGTGAACGGAACCGACTGGCCGGGCGCCGGCTGGGTCGAGGCCAACCGGCTAGACCTGCTCGTCGACGTCCTTGCTCGACTCGAACGCGGCTACGACACCTGGCGGAATACACTTTCCGAGGCATGAAACGCCTGCTGCTCGCGGCTTTCCTGCTCGTCGCGGTCGCGACGCCGGCGAACGCCGCGCCGACGCCCAGGGTCCTTGCGATCCACTTCACGCAAGACGTGAACCCGGTCACGCAGGATTGGCTGAACGGGCAGCTGTCGCATGCCGAGTCGCACGGCTACAGCGCGGCCGTGATCGTGCTCGACACGCCGGGCGGCCTCGAGGACTCGATGCGCAAGATCGTGCAGAAGGAGCTCGCGCTGAAGATCCCGGTGATCGTCTATGTCTCGCCGGAAGGAGCGCGGGCCGCCTCGGCCGGAGTCTGGATCTCTGAAGCGGCGGACGTGCTCGCGATGGCACCGTCGACGAACATCGGCTCCTCCACTCCGATCCAGGGCAACGGCACGAACATCGGCAGCGACCTGCGGCGCAAGGTCGTGAACGACGCCGCCGCTTCCCTCCGCGGGCTCGCGAAGACGCACGGCCGCAACGCGCAGTGGGCGGACGCCGCCGTGCGCAAGGCGTCCAACCTCACTGCGGTCGAAGCGCTGCGGATGAACGTGATCGACGTCGTCTCGCCGTCCCTGCCCGCGCTGCTCAAGACGATCGACGGCCGCGTGACGACACCACGCCACCTGACACTGCACACCGCGGGAGCGCAGATCGTCGACGTGAAGCCCGGCTTCTTCACGCGCTTCCTGTCGACGCTCATCGACCCGAACATCGTTTCGCTGCTCTTCCTCGCCGGGCTCGCCGGGCTCGGGTTCGAGCTCTTCCACCCGGGCGTCGTCATCCCGGGCGCGTTCGGAGCGATCTGCATGGTGTGCGCGCTCTTCGGCTTCTCCGTGCTGCCGCTCTCGTGGGGCGGCTTGATGCTCGTGCTGCTCGGGGCCGCGCTCCTCGTGATCGACGCACACGTCACGTCGCACGGCGCGCTCACGCTCTCGGGCCTCGTGGCGATCGCGATCGGATTGACGACGCTCTTCCACGACTCGGGCACGCCGTACCACACGAACGTCTGGGCGATCGTCACGGTGACCGCGCTGATCGGCGGCTTTTGGGCGTTCGCCGTGTCGAAGTCGGTCGCAGCGCGACGCGCTCCGGTGACAGTCGGGCCTGAACAGATCGTCGGGCTCGAGGGAGTCGTGCGCCAGGGCGGCAACGTCTTCGTTCGCGGCGAGCTGTGGCGCGCGAGCTCGGCGGAGCCGCTGCACGAAGGCGACCGTGTTGCGGTCGATGCACTCGACGGCTTGACGCTCGCCGTACATAGGATCGGGCCATGACCGCGCTCCTGGTCGTTCTCGTGATCGTCGTGTTCGGCGCTGCGCTCTACGCGATCGCGGCGATCAAGGTGCTGCGCGAGTACGAGCGCGGGATCGTCTTCCGGCTCGGCCGGCTCTTCCCGACCCCGAAAGGGCCGGGGCTCATCTTCCTGATCCCGATCGTCGACCGCATGGTGCGCGTCGACCTGCGGACGATCACGCTCAACATCCCACCTCAGGAAGTGATCACGAAGGACAACGTGCCGGTGCGCGTGAACGCGGTCGCGTACTTCCGGATCGTGCAGCCGCAAGAGGCGATCGTGCAGGTCGAGAACTTCATGGTCGCCACCTCGCAGATCGCGCAGACCACGCTGCGCTCGGTGCTCGGCCAGCACCAGCTCGACGAGCTCCTGTCGGAGCGCGAGAAGATCAACGCGATCCTGCAGGGCATCATCGACGAGGCGACCGCGCCGTGGGGCATCAAGGTCTCGATCGTCGAGGTGAAGGACGTCGAGATCCCGCAGGGCATGCAGCGCGCGATGGCGCGTCAGGCCGAAGCCGAGCGCGAACGCCGCGCGAAGGTGATCAACGCCGAGGGTGAGTTCCAGGCGTCCGAACGGCTGAAGGACGCCGCGCAGGTGATCGAGGAGCATCCGATCGCACTGCAGCTTCGCTATCTGCAGACGCTGCTCGAGCTCGGCTCGTCGCAGTCGACGACGATCGCGTTCCCGGTACCGATCGAGATGTTGAAGGCGTTCGGCGGCAGCGCGAGCGACAAGCCGACCGGTTAGTTCCCGGCGGTCTTCAGCTCACGGAAGCGCTGCGCCGCGTCGATCGCGGCACCGAGGTTCAGGCCCTTGTCCTTAGCCTGCTTGATCAGCATCACGGTCTCGACCGCGTCCATGTCGTAGATCCGCTGCTTTTTCCCCTTGGTCGGGATCTGAGCCTTGTTCGTCCAGTAGTCGAGCTGCATCTTCGAGATGCCGGCGATCGCGCAGACCTGGCCGAGATACAGCTCGATCTTGTCGAGGTGCTCGGACAGGTCGATCGGCTCGAGCAGGTCGACGTTCTTGGAGTACGCCACGATGGCCTTCCTGTAGTCGGCGCCGCAACCCCTGGCGCCGACTTCTACCACTATCCCTTTCAAAAGGGAAGCGCCGGACTCGGAAATATTGATCGCGGTCCGTTACTCGTCGTCGCCGGAGTCGACGACCGGTGCGATCGACGACACGAGCTCGCCTTCACGGAGCCGCATCACGATCACGCCTTGCGTCGAGCGGCCGAGCCGCTTGATCTCCTCGACCGGCATCCGGATGACGGTGCCGCCCGTCGAGATCAGCATCACCTGGTAGCCGTCGCGGACGACCCGCGCACCGGCCAGATGGCCGCGCGCCTCGGTCAGCTGCACGGTCTTGACGCCCATGCCGCCGCGACCCTTCTTCGGATACTCGGAGACGCGGGTGCGCTTGCCGTAGCCGTTCTCGGTCACGACGAGCAGGTCGGCGTCGTCGGACGCGATTGCGACCGAGATCACCTCGTCGTCACCGCGCAGCCGCATGCCCTGAACGCCGGATGCGTCGCGGCCCATCGCGCGGACGTCGCGCTCGGAGAAGCGGATCGCCTGGCCGAGCCGTGAGACCATCAACACGTCGTCGTCACCGGTCGAGTGGCGAACGCCGATCAGCTCGTCTCCTTCGCGCATCTTGATCGCGATGATCCCGTCGGCCTTCAGCGACGTGTTGTACGCCCCGAGCTCCGTCTTCTTGACGACGCCGTTCTTGGTCGCGAACAACAGGTACTTCGCCTCTTCGAAGCTGCGCGTCTGGATGACGGCGCGGACCGTCTCGCCCTGGCGGAACGGCAGCAGGTTGACGATCGCGCGGCCCTTCGACTGACGAGAGCCGAGCGGCAGCTCGTGCACCTTCAGCCGGTACACCTTGCCGACGCTCGTGAAGAACAGGATGTAGTCGTGTGTCGACGCGACGAAGAGATGCTCGATGTAGTCCTCATCCTTCAGGTCCATCCCCATCACGCCGATGCCGCCGCGCCGCTGCTCGCGGTACGTCGTCACCGGTAGCCGCTTGATGTAGCCGGACTGCGTGATCGCGATCACCATGTCCTCTTCCGCGATCAGATCCTCGAGCTCGAGCTCCTCTTCGGCGGCCACGATCTCGGTGCGGCGATCGTCGCCTCGGCCGTAGATGCCCTTGAGCTCGAGCAGCTCGTCCTTGATCAGCGCGTCGATCTTCTCCTCGGAGCCGAGCAGGTCGCGCAGCTCGTCGATGCGCTCGCGGATGTCCTTGTACTCCTCCTCGACGCCCTTGCGCTCGAGCGCGGTCAGTGCGCGCAGGCGCAGCTCGAGGATCGCGACGGCCTGCCGCTCGCTGAGGTCGAACTGCGTCATGAGGCCCTGCCGCGCCGCGTCGGTGTCGGCGGCGGAGCGGATGAGCGCGATCACTGCGTCGAGGTTGTCGAGCGCGATCAGGAGGCCCTGCAGGATGTGCGCGCGGCGCTCCTTCTTGCGCAGCTCGTCCTTCGAGCGGCGAATGACGATCTCGCGCTGGAAGTCGAGGTAGTGCGTGAGCAGCTCGAGCAGCGAGAGCGTCTTCGGAACGCCGTTGACGAGCGCGACCGTGTTGACGCCGAACGTCGACTGCAGCGGCGTGTGCTTGAACAGCTTGTTGAGCGCGACCTGTGGCACCGCGTCGCGCTTCAGCTCGATCTGGATGCGCATCCCCGAGCGGTCCGAGTGGTCCTGCAGGTCGGAGATCTCGGTGAGCACCTTATCGTTGACGAGCTCGGCGATCTTCGCGATCACACCGCTGTCGCCACCCTTCTTCACGCCGTACGGAAGCTCGGTGACGATGATCGCGCTCTTGCCGCCGCGCAGCTCCTCGATGTGGGCGCGCGCGCGCATGACGACGCGGCCGCGGCCGGTGCGATAGGCGTCGCGGATGCCGGAGCGGCCGACGATGATCGCGCCCGTCGGGAAGTCCGGGCCCTTGACGTGCTTCATCAGGTCCTCGACGTTCGCGTCCGGCTTCTCGATCAGGTTCACGACGGCGTCGATCACCTCGCCGAGGTTGTGCGGCGGGATGTTCGTCGCCATGCCGACCGCGATGCCGGCGCTGCCGTTGACGAGCAGGTTCGGGAACCGTGCCGGCAGGACCTTCGCGATCTGCTTCGACTCGTCGTAGTTCGGCTCGAAGTCGACGGTGTCCGCGTCGAGCTCGCGCAGCATCTCCTCGGCGATGCGGGCGAGGCGCGCCTCGGTGTACCGCATCGCGGCCGGCGGGTCGTCGTCGATCGAGCCGAAGTTGCCCTGGCCGTCGACGAGCGGGTAACGCAGCGAGAACGGCTGCGCCATGCGCACGAGCGTGTCGTAGATCGCCGAGTCGCCGTGCGGATGGAAGTTGCCCATCACATAGCCGACGATGTTCGCGCTCTTCACGTACGGCCGGCCCGGGCGGTTGCCGTTCGTCCACATCGAGTAGAGCACGCGGCGGTGCACCGGCTTCAGCCCGTCGCGCACATCCGGCAGCGCGCGCGACACGATGACCGACATCGCGTAGTCGAGGAAGCTCGAGCGCATCTCCTGCTCGAGCTCGCGCGGCTCGATGCGTCCCGGGCCCAGTGCCCCGGTATCGAGCTCAGACACCTGCGCTCCTACACATCGAGGAACTTCACGTTGGTCGCGTTCTCCTCGATGAAGAGGCGCCGCGGCTCGACCGCGTCGCCCATCAGCGTCGAGAAGACCTGGTCGGCTGCGGCGACGTCTTCCACGTCCACGCGCACGAGCAGCCGCTTCGCGGGATCCATCGTCGTCTCCCACAGCTGCTCCGCGTTCATCTCGCCGAGGCCCTTGTAACGCGAGAGCTGAATGCCCTGCTTCGCTGCGTCGAGGACGCGCGCGCGGAGCCCGTCGAACGACTCTGCGACTTCGGGCTCCTTGCCCACGATCACGGTGAACGGCGGCTGCCCGATCTGCTCGACGAGCTTGGCGTACTGCTTGCGCAAGCCCCCGTAGATCGGCGACCCGAGCAGGTCGACCGGCACCGCGATGTTGCGTGCGGCGGACGTCTCGGTCTCGACGACGCGAATCCGGAACCGGTCCTCTTCTCCTTCGAGGAGCGAGAGGGCGTAGCCGTTCTCACCGATCGCCTTGATTGCCTTCGCGACGTCGTTCGGCCCGTCGATCTCGTGCTCGACGAGGCGGTGCAGGATCATCAGCTCAGTCGCCGCAGCACCGAAGTCGGAGCGCAGGCGAGCGTGGTAGCCCTCGTACGAATGCAGGTCCTTGACGAACCGCGTCCACTTCGCCTCGGTCAGCTTCACCGGCGCGCCGTCGCGGTCGGTCACTTCGACGCCGGGCACACGCTCGCGGCCGAGCAGCTCCTCGAGCTGCGCGTCCTTCTCGAAGTAGAACTCCTGCGAGCCGAGCTTCACCTTGTACAGCGGCGGCACCGCGATGTAGACGTGGCCCGCGCTGATCAGGTCCGGCATCTGCCGGTAGAGGAACGTGAGGATCAGCGTGCGGATGTGCGAACCGTCGACATCGGCGTCCGTCATCACGATCACGCGGTGGTAGCGGAGCTTCTCGAGATCGAACTCGTCGCCGATCGACGTCCCGATCGCGGTGATCATCGCCTGGATCTCGTTGTTCGAGAGAACCTTGTTGATGCGGTTCTTCTCGCTGTTGATGATCTTTCCGCGTAGCGGCAGGATCGCCTGGTACGTCCGGTCGCGGCCCATCTTCGCGGAGCCGCCGGCGCTGTCGCCCTCGACGATGAACAGCTCGGCCGACTCGGGATCCTTGATCGAGCAGTCGGCGAGCTTCCCGGGCAGCGACATCGACTCGAGCGCGGACTTGCGCCGCGTCAACTCGCGCGCCTTGCGCGCCGCCTGCCGTGCACGCTGCGCAGCGATCGCCTTGTTGATGATCTGGCGCGCGTCGGTGGGGTTCTCCTCGAAGAACTCCGCGAGCTTCTGGTTGACCGCGGTCGAGACGAGACCGCTGACCCACGGGTTGCCGAGCTTCGTCTTCGTCTGGCCCTCGAACTGCGGGTCCTGCAGCTTCACGGAGATGACGGCGGCGAGCCCCTCGCGCACGTCCTCCCCCTCGAGGTTGTCTTCCTTTTCCTTGAGCAGCGCCTTGTCGCGCGCGTACTTGTTGATCGTCGAGGTGAGCGCCGAGCGGAAGCCGGACATGTGCGACCCGCCCTCGTGCGTGTTGATGTTGTTGGCGAATGAGAACACCGACTCCTGGTACGAGGAGTTCCACTGCATCGCCACCTCGACCTCGCCCTGCTCGTTGCCGGTCTCGAAGTAGACGACGTGCCGGTGTGCGATGTCCTTCGACTCGTTGATGTACGAGACGTAGTCCTTGATGCCGCCCTCGTAATGGAACTCGACGGGCTTGCCGGCGTCGGCGCGCTCGTCGGTGAAGCGGATGCGCAACCCGCGCGTCAGGAACGCCACTTCGCGGAAGCGCGAGAGCAGCGTCGTCGCGTCGTACTCGACCTCTTCGAAGATCTCGGCGTCTGCGAGGAACGTGGTCGTCGTGCCGGTCTCGTTCGACTCGCCGATGACCTGCATCTCGCCGCGCGGGACACCGCGCTCGAACTCCTGCCGGTACACCTTGCCGTCGCGCTCGACGTCGACGACGAGCCATTCGGAGAGCGCGTTCACGACCGATGCGCCGACACCGTGCAGGCCGCCGGAGACCTTGTAGCCGCCGCCGCCGAACTTCCCGCCGGCGTGCAACTTGGTCATGATCACCTCGAGCGCCGACTGGCCGTCCTCCATCTTGTCGACGGGGATGCCGGCGCCGCGGTCACGGACCGTGACCGAGTTGTCCGGATGGATCGTGACCTCGATCGAGTCGTTTCGGCCCGCCAGGGCCTCGTCGACGGAGTTCGCGACGATCTCTTCGACGAGGTGGTGGAGGCCTCGTGGGCCGGTCGAGCCGATGTACATCCCGGGCCGGAGGCGGACAGGTTCCAGGCCCTCGAGCACGGTGATGTCCTTGGCCGTGTATTCGGCCTGCGCTTTTGTCTTCGCCATAATCAAGAAAAGCCTGCAAAACCCAGGTTTTGCGAGGCACCCAAAGTGTATCAGATCGGGCGGTCGCGGCGCTCCCTGGCGAGGCTCAATCTGACCGCTTTTTGCACACTTTCGCGCAGCATTTCGTCGTCGATCGCGGTGGCGAGCGCGCGGGCCCGTTCGTCCTCCTCGGGAGTCGGCTCGAGCGCCGGCGCGCGAGGCTCCTGATCGGCCTCCGGGAGAGGCCCGGGAGCGAACCGAAGTCGTGGCACGCCGAGCCGTTCGGCGATCTCGGCGGCGCGTTGGCCGAGCTCGAACGCCCAGACCGAATCGGCCGTGTTGACGTGCACGGTGCCGTCCTTCGCGATGCGGGCGGGCCACGCGTTCCGTGCGATCGCCTCACCGACCGCGGCGGGCCAGAGCTCGAGCAGCTCCGGCATGCCTGCCTGAGGGCCGAAGCGCGCGAGCTCGTCGCGGATCTCTCTACCGAGCGGTTCCAGGCTCCACCTCCACGACCTGCGCCGGGGCGAGTGGAAGCGCGGACGCGTGCGTCGCGGTGATCATCGCCTGCCCCATGCCCGCGATCCGCTCGGCCAGCACCTGCCGGCGGCCGAGGTCGAGCTCGGACAGGACGTCGTCCAGGAGCAGGAGCGGCGGATCGGGCAGGAGCTCCGCCTCCGCGAGGAGGAGCGAGAGCACCGCGAGGCGCTGCTCGCCCTGCGACCCGAACTGCCGCAGGTCGCGGTCGCCGCTCGCCACCAGCACGTCGTCGAGGTGCGGCCCGAGCCCGGTGCTGCCGCGATCGATGTCCTGAGCCAGGCGCGCCTCGAGGGCCTCGCGGGTCGGGGCCTCGGCGTCATAGCCTAGGCGTGCGTTCCCGAGACCCAGCTCGTCGGCCCGCGCGGCGAACGCCGGTGCGAGCGTCTCGAGCGTCGAGCGGCGCAACTCGACCAGAGTCGCCCCGAGCTCGGCGATCCGTTCCGTCCACGGCTCGAGCGCGTCGCGGTCCGAGAGGCGCGCCTGCACCCGCCGCAGCGCTGCGTTCCGCTGCGCGAGCGCGGCGAGGTACTCCTGCGGCGCAGCGGCGCGAGCGGGGGACACGCGGCCGACCACGCGGTCGAAGTACGCGCGGCGCGCTGCCGGGCCGCCCTTGACGACGGCGAGCCGGTCCGGCGTGAAGACGAGCGTCGAGAGCTCACGGCGCAGCGACTCCGCCGACGGCAGCCGCGCCCCGTTCAGGCGCGCCTCTTTCGCCTGGCCCTGGCGCAGGGTGATCGTCGCCTCGACCGGCGACGCACTGCGACGGCCGGCCACCGTGACGCGCGCGGCCGACTCGCCGAAACGGATCAGCTGCCCATCGTGACGCGTGCGCGGCGAGAACCCCTGCGTCGCCAGATGCAGCGACTCGAGCAGGTTCGTCTTGCCGACGCCGTTTCGGCCGACGACCAGCACCACCCCGGGCGCGAGGTCGAGGTCGAGCGACGTGTACGACCGGTACTGGCGGAGCGTTACGCGATCGACGATCAGCCGGCGAGACGGATCGGCATGATCAGGTACACGTAGTCGGGCGTGTCGCCCTCGAGCACCGCGGGCCGCAGGGGGCTGATCAGCTTGAACTTGATCGTGTCCGCGTCGACCGACTCGAGCCCGTCGCGCAGGAACTCCGCGTTGAACCCGATCTCGAGCGGGTCGGCTGCATAAGGCGCCGGCAGCGACTCGCGGGCCTCGCCCACGTCCTGGGTGACCGCCGAGACCGTGAGCTCGCCTTCGGCGAAGCGGAGCCGCAGCGGTGAGTTGCGCTGCGCCATGAGCGAGACGCGGCGAACCACTTCGAGCAACTCCTCGCGCGGCAACATCAACTCGTGCTCGAACTGCTCGGGCAGCAGCTGCCGGTAGTTCGGGAACTGGCCGTCGATGCGGCGCGTCGTCAGCCACGTGCCGTCGGCACCGAAGACGACGTGATTCTCGAGGAGGCCGAGCTGGAGCTCGTCGGAGCCGGCAGCGATGCGCGCAAGCTCCTGGAGCGCGCGGGCGGGGATGATCGCCTCGAGGTCGGGGAGCGTCCCGTCGACGGGCGTCTCCTTGACGGCGAGCCGATACGAGTCGGTGGCGGCCATGACGACCTTGCCCGGCTCGAACCGCACGAGGATGCCGGTGAGCACCGGGCGGCTCTCGTCGCGCGACGCGCTGCGGCCGACCCGCGAGATCGTCTCGACGAGCGCGTCGCGGTCGATCGAATGCAGCGGCAGGGTCTCGACGTCGGGCAGGCGAGGGAAGTCCTCGGCCGAGTAGGTGTGGAGCCGGTACGTCGCGGTGCCCGACGAGACGACGACGACCGCTTCCTCGGGCTTGTGCTCGATCGAGACGTCGCTGTCCGGCAGCGACCGTGCGATGTCGAGCAGCAGGCGACCGGGAACGACCACCGTTCCCTCGTCGGTGACCTGCGCGTCGACCGAGGCGCGCAGCGAGACCTCCATGTCGGTGGCCGCCAGGTGCAGCCGGCCGGCTTCTGCGCGCAGTTGGATCCCGCCGAGCACGAGCACTGCCGTGCGCGTCGACACACCGCGCGCGACCGTCGTCAGCTTGGACGCGAGCTCGTCCTTCGCGACCGTAATCCTCAGCCCGGTGCCCACCATCATTTCTGAGTCAATCATTTAATAAAGACCTCGTTGTAGTCGTAAGGGCTGTGGGTCCGGGGAAACCCGCTCCCAAGCGTTCAACCGAGCCATTCTCGCTGTGGGAGCGGACGGGGGAGAACTGAACGTTTCACACACGGCTCGGAGGTCAGCGCGCCTGACGCACGCGAGCTGTGAGCTCCTGCACCAGGTTGTACACAGACCTGTCCTCACGGATCAGGCGCGCGATCTTGGACGTCGCGTGGATAACGGTGGTGTGGTCGCGGCCGCCGAACTCCTTGCCGATCTTCGGCAATGACGCGTCGGTGAGCTCGCGCGAGAGGTACATCGCCACCTGACGCGGGTAGACGATGTTCTGCGAGCGCCTGTCGCCCGTCAGCTCGTCGTGCGTGACGCTGAAGCGCTCGCACACGAGCTCCTGGATGCGCTCGATCGAGATCTGGACGCTCTCGCCCTGCGGGAACACGTCCTTCAGCACGTCCTGGGCGAGATCGACCGAGAGGGCGCGCCCGGTCAGTGACGCGAACGCGACGACGCGCGTGAGCGCTCCTTCGAGCTCGCGGATGTTGGTGGAGACGCGTGAAGCGATGAATGTGAGGAGCTCCGGGTCGCGGATCTCGATCTGGTCGGCCTTGACCTTCTTGCGGAGGATCGCGATGCGGGTCTCGAGATCGGGCGGCTGGATGTCGGTGATCAGTCCCCACTCGAACCGAGACCGGAGGCGGTCCTCCAGCGTCGAGATGTCGCGCGGCGGCCGGTCGGAGGACATGACGATCTGCCGGCCGGCTTCGTAGAGGGAGTTGAACGTATGGAAGAACTCCTCCTGGATCCGCTCCTTGTGCTCGAAGAACTGCACGTCGTCGATCAGCAGAACGTCGTAGGTGCGATAGCGCGTCTTGAAGCCCTCGATGCGCTTGTCGCGGAGGCTGTTGATGAAGTCGTTCATGAACGTCTCCGACGTGACGTAGCGGCAGGTCAGCCCGCCGCCGTGGTCGGTGACGAAGTTCGCGATCGCGTGCAGGAGGTGCGTCTTGCCGAGGCCCGTGTGCCCGTAGATGAACAGCGGGTTGTAGGCCTGGGCCGGCGCCTCCGCGACGGCGAGCGCCGCCGCGTGCGCGAACCGGTTCGACGAGCCGATCACGAACGAATCGAACGTGTACTTCGGGTTCCAGCCGGCGATCTCGCTGCGCTGGGTGACCTCGATCGGGAGCGGCGTGACGGAGGCGGGAACCGCCTGCACCGCCGGCTGCGGCTGCACGCGCTCCATGACCTGGAAACCGACCTGCCGCTCGCCGCCGGCGACGTCCCGGACGGTCGCGCGGATCAGGTCGAGGAAGTGGCCCTCGATCCATTCGCGCGTGAAGTCGTTGGGGACGGCGAGCACGAACCGCTCACCATCCAGATCTTCGCCGTCGACCTCTCCGAACCAGGTCGAGTAGGTGGTGTCGTTGAGTGCTTCGCGGAGTCGGGTCGAGACGTCGTTCCAGAGGTCTTCCGCCGTCAACTCGATCTCCTGCTCCACGCTCGCCTACCGCTCCTTCACTCGACCTCGGGGGGCGCGAGCATAGCAACGTGTGGAAGCGGTCTCAATGAGGATTTCTCGCCTTGTCCACACAAGCAAATAGGGGTTTTTGCAGGGATTTCCCCGACTCCACACGTTCTTCCACATCTGTGGACGATTGCATGCTCGCGTGACCGCTGTCCCGCGCTTTCCACGGGTTTTCCACCACGTGAGGGATGTGGACAAACGGGTGCGTAAAGAGTCCGGCTATACTCGCCGACGGCCGGCCGAGTGTCGGCTCATTCCTTCTTTTCGGACGACATGAAACGGACCTACCAGCCGAACGTTCGCAGGCGCAAGCGCAAGCACGGTTTCCGCGCGCGCATGTCGACGCGCGCCGGCCGCCTCATTCTGAAGCGGCGCCGGTCAAAGGGCCGCAAGCGTCTGTCGGCCTGACGCCGGTGCAGCGGCGGAACCGCCTTTCACGCTCACGCGACTTCGATGCCGTGTACCGGCAGGGCCGGTCGGTGTCGACGCGATTCCTGACGCTCTGGTGGGGCCCGCGCGACGAGCCCGTCGGTGAGCCGCGCCTCGGCTTCGCCGTCCCGCGCGGCGTAGGGAACGCGGTCGTGCGCAACCGCATCAAGCGGCAGTTGCGTGAGATCATGCGCGTCCGCCTCGAGAGCGTCCCGCCGGTCAACGACTACGTCTTGATCGTCCGCCAGGGCCTCCCGGAAGCGGCGGAGGCGAACGGCCACGAGTGGCTCGAGGAACGCGTCGACGAGGTGCTCGGGAAGGCGGCCGCGTGACGACGGCCGTCCGGAGCGCGTTCATCTTCCCGATCCGGCTGTACCAGCGGCTGATCTCGCCGCTGCTCCCGGCGAACACCTGCAAGTTCCACCCGAGCTGCTCCGAGTACGCAGCGCTCGCGATCCGCAAGCACGGCATCTTCAAGGGGCTTCCGCTGGCGGGGTGGCGCCTCCTGCGCTGCCACCCGTGGTCCCACGGAGGGATCGACTACCCGTGATTGGCGTAGCGCTCTACGTGGCGAGCATCCTGACGCCGCTCGAGAACGTCATGAAGGCGATTCTCGACTTCTTCCACGACACAGTCGGGCTGCCGTGGGGCTGGTCGATCGTCGCGGTGACGATCGTCGTGCGGCTCGCGCTCGTTCCGCTCGCTGTGCGCTCGATCCATTCCATGCAGTCGCTCCAGGCGCACGCGCCGGAGATGAAGGCGATCCAGCAGAAGTACAAGGGCGACCGGCAGAAGCAGTCGGAAGAGCTGCAGAAGTTCTACAAGGAGAACCACATCAACCCGGCGGCGTCGTGCCTGCCGACGGTCGCGCAGTTCCCGGTCTTCATCGCGCTGTACTTCACGCTGCGGCATCAGTCGCACAACATCACCGGCACGTGGCTGCATGTCGTGCACGTCGCCGACAAGCATGCGATCGCGCACTGGTCGGGCTACGTGATCCTCGTCATCTACGCGGGCTCGCAGGTCGCGTCGACGTACTTCATGGGCACGACGATGGACAAGACGCAGCGCACGATCATGATGGTGCTGCCGCTCGTCTTCCTGACGGTCGTGTCGCGGTTCCCGACCGGGCTCGTCCTCTACTGGATGACGACCAACCTGTGGACGGTCGGCCAGGGCCTGATCACGCGCCGCCTGATGCCGAAGCCCGGGTCGGCGTCGGCCAAGCCGGCCGGCCCGAGGCGGAGCTCGCGCACCGCAGCCACGCCCGCGGTTGCGGAGAGCGACAACGGCAAGGCCGAGCCGGAGCCGCAGGCCAAGCCGGTGCAGTCGGGCCCGCGGCGGGTCAAGAAGAAGGGCGGCTCGCGGAAATGAGCCACGAGGTCTCCGTGGAGGCGACCGGGGAGACCGTCGGCGAGGCGAAGTGGAAGGCGCTGCGCGATCTCGAGCGCGTGGCGCCGGGGATCGACAAGGCGCACGTTCGCTACCAGGTCGTTTCCGAAGGGGAGCGCGGCCTCCTTGGCGTCGGGTACTCGCCGGCGCGCGTGATCGCGGCGGCTGATGCGCCCGACGCGCCGGAGCCGCTCGAGTCGGACGCCGACCTGTCCGACGCCGCGCTACGGGTTCGAGCTCTCGTCGAGCAGGTCGTGCTGGCGATCGGGACCGGTTCGCAGGTCGCCGTGCGCGAGACCGAGGAGGAGATCACCGTCGCTTGTGCCGGTGGAGACGCAGGGCTGTTGATCGGCAAGCACGGCCAGACGATCGACGCGCTGCAGTACGTCGCCAACGCGGCGGTGCACTGCCGCGGCGCCGGCAAGTCGGTCACGGTCGACGTCGCGGGGTATCGCGAGCGTCGTCGCGCGACGCTCGAAGGGATCGCGATGCGTGCAGCCGATCGCGCACGCGACGGCGAGCGCGTGCTGCTCGAGCCGATGACGGCGGTCGAGCGCAAGGTCGTGCACACACGGCTGCAGGACGTCGACGGCGTGCAGACGACGAGCGAGGGGACGGAGCCGAATCGGTACGTCGTCGTCCTCCCTGCTTGACGCGTGGCTCGCCGACCTTCTCGCGACTCGCGGCCTGACGTCCCTTCGCGACCCTGGGGAAGCGCGGCGCGTGCTGCTCGACGACTCGCTGCGCGGCGTGCCGCTTGTCTCGTCGTTCGACGGGCCGATCGTCGATGTCGGAAGCGGCGGCGGTGCGCCCGGCATTCCGCTCGCGTACGCGCTGCCGGACCGGGAGGTGGTGTTGCTCGAGGCGGAGCGGCGGAAGTGCGAGTTCCTCGAACGTGCCGCACCGCCCAACGCGCGTGTCGTCTGGGGGCGTGCGGAGGAGCAGGACGTCGACTGGGCGGGAGTCGCCGTCGCGAAGGCGCTCGCGCATCCGCCGACCGCAGCGGAGTGGTGCTTGCCGCTCGTCCGTCCGGGCGGCGCGGTCGTGCTGTGGGTTGGCCCGTCGGCGCAGCCCGAGCGCGTGGCGTCGATCGCGGAGCAGATAGCCGGCGAGCTCACCGAATCGCCGGACGGCTTCCTGGTGATCAGGAAGCTCGGCCCGACCCCACCCGGCTTCCCGAGACGCGTCGGCGTCGCCAAGAAGCGTCCTCTGGCCTGACCAAGTTCGGCTTTTCGTCCCCACCCGGTGGCTTTCGCGGTCCGGTCCGATGGCTAGATTGGCTTCGTGAAGCCGCGGGTCTACGCCTTTGCGAACCAGAAGGGCGGGGTGGGCAAGACGACCACCGCGATCAACCTCGCGGCGTGTCTCGCAGAGGCGGGTGAGCGCGCGCTCGTCGTCGACCTCGACCCGCAGGCGAACGCAACGTCGGGGCTTGGCATGCGCGCGAACGGCACGTCGAGTTACGACCTGCTCGATGGCGCGCCGCTCGAGGAGCTCGTCAAGCCGACCGCATTCGACAACCTGTTCCTCGTTCCGTCGAAGCCCGAGCTCGCGGGTGCGGCGGTGGAGCTCTCACGCCGCGACGACGGCGATCGCTACCTCGCGCAGGCGCTCGAGCACGCAGACGGCTACGACTTCGTGCTGCTCGACTGCCCGCCGTCGCTCGGGCCGCTGACCGTGAACGCGCTCGCCGCGGCCGACCGGGTGATCGTCCCCGTGCAGGCCGAGTACTACGCGCTCGAAGGGCTCGCGCAGCTCGTGCAGTCGATCAACCTGATCAAGACCCGGCTCAACCCGCGTCTCGAGATCGCCGGCGTCCTGCTCACGATGGCCGACGGCCGGACACGCCTTTCCGCCGACGTCGAGGCCGAGGTGCGCCACCACTTCGGCGACCTCGTCTTCACGGCCGTCGTCCCTCGCTCCGTGCGTGTCGCCGAAGCGCCGAGCCACGGTGTGCCCGTGACCCATTACGACCGCCGCTCGCGCGGCGCCGAGGCCTACTGGAAGGTGGCGATGGAGCTTGTCGAGCGTCGGTAAGGAGCGGCGCGGCCTCGGCCGCGGGTTCGAGGTCCTGATCGGGAGCGCAGAGCCGGAGCTCGCGCACGTCCCGGTCGAGCAGATCCACCGCAACCCGAATCAGCCGCGCAAGGAGTTCGACGGCGAGACCGTGTCGGGTCTTGCGGAGTCGATCCGCTCGCAGGGTCTCATCCAACCGGTCGTCGTGCGCCCGCGCGTGCACGGCGGCTACGAGCTGATCGCCGGCGAGCGCCGTTGGCGCGCTGCGCACGAGGCGGGTCTCGCGACCGTTCCCGCTGTGATCCGTGACGCCGACGACCGCGACACGCTGCTGCTCGGGCTCGTCGAGAACGTGGCGCGCGAAGACCTCTCGCCGATCGAGGAGGCGCGCGCGTACGCGATCCTTCTCGACGAGTTCGGGCTTGCGCTCGGCGACGTCGCAGAGCGCGTCGGCAAGTCCAAGCCCACCATCTCGAACCGCGTGCGACTGCTCGAGCTGCCGAGCGACGTGCTCGAGCTCGTGGGGCGCGGCGACCTGTCCGAGGGGCACGCCCGGGCGCTGCTCTCGATCCCCGACCACGACGCACGGCGCCGGCTCGCCCGGCGCATCGTGCGGGACGGGATGTCGGTACGCGCAGCCGAACGGGCGGCCAAGGCGGCCGGTGCCGCGACGCGCGAGCGCCGCACGAGCGCCGTGGATCCGGCGGTCTCGCAGCGAGTCCGCGACGCCTTCCGGACGCTGACGGGCTTCGACGCGAAGGTCGGCGCCGCTGGGCTCCAGGTCGCGGTGGACGGCGACGTCCAGCTCGAGGAGCTGGCCGAGGCGCTCGAACGCCTCCTCGTGCCGTAACCGCCGCGCCGCGCCGGCCGTTCAAGCGAGATGCACGGGCTCTGGCTCGACGATCTCGAAACCCTCGAGGCGATCTCGCAGCACGACGAGACGCGCCGGCTCTTTCTGCGCATGGCGCAGCTGTCCCAGGACGGTCGCGTGCAGCCGTTCCTGCGCGAGCTCGCCGCGGACGGCGATCTCGACCACGCGACGAAACTGAAGCTGTCCGAGCTGGCCCAGGACTCGAGCTTTCTGCAAGCCGTCGAGGATTACGTCCTCCGCACACGGGAACAGCACTAGCGGCATGCCCGACAGACGCACCCCGCCGACGTACTTCGGCGCGCCGCCGAGTGCGCTCGCAGGATTCGAGTCTTTTGTCGGTCGCACTGCGTCGCGATTCCGCATGTTCGTCGGCTTCGTCCTACGGCTGGCCGTCGCGTGGGCGCGTGCGGCACGCGACATCGTCGTCTTGCGCATCGAGCGGTATCGGCTCGACCGGTCGCGCCGCACGTTGCAGTACGAGCTCGGCGGCGCGGCGCTCGCCGAAGACCCTCAGCTCGTGGACGATCTCCGGCTCCGGCTGCAGGCGTGCATCGAAGAACGCGACCGGCTCGACCGGAAAGCACGCGTGGCAGTGGCCCGCGCGCGTTCCCAGACTGCCGAGGAGCGGGTCGCTGTTGCGCCGACGGAGATTCGCAGCGCAGGAGAAATGGGCGATCCTGGATTCGAACCAGGGACCTCCGCCTTATCAGAGCGGCGCTCTAACCAGCTGAGCTAATCGCCCGCGCGGGCCGCATGATAGCGGCCGCGCGTTTGGCTCCAACCCCCCGGGTACTCTAGGAAGTGATGGTCGAGATGACGATCTACGGGGTCTCGTTCGACCTCGTCGGCAAGCAGCCGATCGTGCTCCTGAAGACGGCCGACGGCAACCGCTACCTGCCGATCTGGATCGGTCATCCCGAAGCGGCGGCCATCCTGATGAAGCTGCAGGGCGCGTCGGCGCCGCGGCCGCTCACGCACGACCTGCTCGTCAACATCCTCGGCGAGCTCGAGGTCGAGATCGTGCGCGTCACCGTCACCGAGTTGCGCGAGAACACGTTTCACGCATCGATCACGGTCGCGCAGAACGGCAACGAGCTCGAGATCGACTCGCGTTCCTCCGACGCGATCGCTGTCGCTGTTCGCGCACAGGTTCCGATCTTCGCCGCGGACGACGTGATCGAGGAGTCGGCGATCGAGATGGAAGGCGACGACGTGAACGAGGAGGAGATCGTCGACCAGTTCAAGGACTTCCTCGACCGCGTCTCGGCCGAGGACTTCGTCGAGGCCGAAGAGCTCGTCGAGCACGACGAGGAAGAAGAGCCCGAGCCTTAGATCTCGCGCTTGACGAGCGCGAGCAGCTCCGCATAGAACGCGCGCAAGCCTTCCTCGGAGAGCGGTCCGTCGTTCTCCCGCACGCGGTCGTCGATCATCTGCGTCTCGCGGTTCGCATCGACGAACGCGATCCCGTGCTCGTCCTTGTGCCGCTTCAGGCGAGCGACCGTGTCGATCCGCCGGTTGACGAGTGCAATCAGCTCGCGGTCGATCGCGGTGATCTCGTCACGGAAGCGCTTGACGGTGTCGTCGCTCAATACACGTACACGGTAGACCCGTCGGGCATCTGGGCGTAGACCGTCGTGGCGATCCAGAGCGGGATGCGTGCGCAGCCGTGCGATGCGGGATACGGCGGGACGTCGGGATAGCCGTGCACGGCGAAGCCACGCAGGAAGTAGCTCGGGTAGTAGAGGACCCAGTCGTAGCCCGCGACCTTGCGGTACACGTGCCACTCGCCGACGGGTGTGTTCCCGGTCGCACCGGTCGACGTCGGCACGACCAGCGTCACCTTTCCGCCGCGCACGACGAAGAGAACCTGCCGTTCCTTGTCGACCTCGACGTGATCGCCGGGGAACCGTGCCGCAGGAACATGCGCGACGAGCAACCGCCGCCACAGTGCGTCGTCGGCGATGCCGGTGCGCGGCAGTCCGTTCAGCTTCTGGAACGCGAGCAGCGCATCCGTGTCGTCCTCGTTGAAGACACCGTCCTGCTGCACGGCGAAATGCAACGCGGCGAGCCTCGCCTCGAGCGCATGGACACTCGCTCCGCGGCTCCCGACTGCGAGGCGTGGCTGCATGACCGGCACGGACAGGCTCGTCGAGACCGCAGCCCAGCCGGCGGCAGGCCGCGTGTGCACCTGCACGTGCGCGACGTGCGCACTGCGAGTGTCGATCGCGTGCGGCCCGAGCACCGCGCCCGCAGCGGCCGGATGCAACGTCGCGACGACGCGGACGGGCGAGCCGACGATTGCCGCACCGCGCGTCGACACGGCGAGTCGCGGCACGACGACGGTCGACGCGCTCGCGGCGACGCCGAACGCCCGCGCGACGAACGGGCCCGGTCCGAGGACGCGCACGCGCAGCGCGCCGTGTTGGAAGCGTCGGCCGTGATAGGTCACGGGGATGCGTGGGACGACCTTCGCCCGCAACGCGACGTACTGCGCATACCGGACGCGGCGCGGCAGGGTCACGACGAGCGAGACCGACGTGACCGGCCCGACCGTCTCCGAGCCGGCGTCGGACGCGAGCGTCGGACGCCACGAACCGGCCGCGTAGGTGTGCTGCACCGTCTGGCCGGTCGCCGTCGTGCCGTCGCCGAGGTTCCACGTGTACGCCGCCGATGCGCACTGTGCAGTCAGCGCCACGGTCAGCGGCGCCTTACCCGTGAGGGCCGTCGTCGTGATGCCGCAGCCGGCGTGTGCGGCCGGCGCGAACGCGAGCGTCGCGATACCGGCGAGGACGAGTCGGCGCACGTCGTGAACCTAGCCGCCGATCGTGACGGCGGCGACCAGCGCGATCGCGTTGAACAGCGCGTGCAGCAGCATGCCGGGGTACACGCTGTCCGTCCGGGACCGGATCCACGCGAGCGCGCAGCCGAACGCGACGATGACCGGGAGGGAGAGGAGCAACCCGTGCGCGAGACCGAACGCGAGGCCGACGCCGAGAATCGCCGGCCAGCGTCCGAAACGCTCGAGCAGCGAGTAGCCGAGCCCGCGAAACGTCAGCTCTTCGACGAAGGGAACCCAGGTGCAGATGACCACGCTGTTGACCACATAGACCACTGCGTGCGCCGGCTCCCAGTGCTTGGGCGTGAGGCCCTGTTCGTTGCCGGGATGGACGATCGCCGCGTAGACGCTCTCGAAAAGGTAGATGGCGACGATCGCGCCGCCGATATAGACGGCGGCTTGCTTGAAGCTGATCGGCCGTTGCAGTGCGAGCAGCGAGAACGACCCGCGGGCGATCGCGAGCACGAGGGCGAGCACGATCGCGTCCTGGACGAGCCCGCCGACGGCGGTCGACCAGTGGTACAGCACCTGCGGGTCGGGCTTGCCCGAGCCGATCCGCGACCCGTACCCGAGCAGGGCGAGGACGCCGACGAGGACGACCCATTGCGCGAGGCGCTTCGTGTCCGCCGTACCATGGGCGGGCGCCGTGCCGAAACGCCTGTTCACTCCACGCGAGGCTAACAGCGCGCTCGATCAGGTGCGCCCCGTCGCCGAGCGCCTCGTCGCTCTGCGGGCGCGCATGCGCGAGCTCGCGGAAACGCAGACCGAGAACATCCTCGCGATCGGCGGCAACGGCGTCGGCTACGCGGCGACCGATCTGAAGGCGGCACAGGGCGGCCTCGAGCAGCTCGCCAAAGAGGCGGCGGAAGCGATCCGTGAGCTCGGCGAGCTCGGTGTAGTCGTGAAGGACCTCGATCTCGGGCTGCTGGACTTCCCCGGCCTGCGCGACGGGGAAGAGGTCGAGCTCTGCTGGCAGGTCGGCGAAGACGAGGTCGCGTTCTGGCATCCGCTCGAGGCCGGCTTCCGCGGGCGGAAACCGATCGACTGGGACGAATAGCGATCCGATGTCGATCTTCTGGCAACGCTTGGTCACTGCCCTCGGCGTTCTCGTCGTCACGATCGTGGTCGCCAAGCTCGTTGACTGGCGCATCTCGAAGCGCTCGCTCGACCCGAGCGTCGCGACGCGCTATCGGGTCCTGCGCCGGGCGCTCATGGCCGCGATCGTGTTCGTCGGGATCCTCTCCGCGCTCCTCGTCATTCCCCAGGTGCGGACGGTCGCGGGCGGGGTGCTCGCCTCGTCGGCGGTGATCGGCCTGGTGATCGGCTTCGCGAGCCAGCGCACGATCGGCAACCTCGTCGCCGGGATCCTCATCGCGGTGAGCCAGCCGCTTCGGCTGGGAGACGAAGTCGAGGTGCAGGGCGTCCAGGGTGTGGTCGAGGAGATCGGCCTCACCTACACCTGGATTCGCACGAGGGACAACGACCGGCTCGTCGTCCCGAACGAGAAGCTCGCGTCGGAGACGATCCGAAACTCGACGATCCGGAGCGCCGAGACGTTCGCCGAGGCATCCGTCGAGGTCCCGTCTGCGAAGCTTCAGGTGGTGGTGAAGGCGCTCGGAGGTGACGGGGACGAGGTGTACGTGACCGCTCTAAAGGGGGAGAAAGCGGTGGTGAAGGTCCGGAGACGCGTGCCGAGCGAAGGGATCGCAGACCGTGAGGCGAGCGACCTGCGGCTCGCGATCGCCGAGCGACTGGACGGCCTGACGACATGAGCAAGCGCCGCCGGCACGACGACTTCGACTTCATCCTCGCCCACCGCGGGCGGAAGCGGAAACGTGCCGAGCGCGTTCGCCGCCGCCGCCGTGCCGGGGTGATCGTCGCCACCGTGCTGATCGTGATCGGCATCGCGTTCGCGACGCTCGGGTTCGGAGCCGGCGCCGCACTCACGACGGGGTGCGACCTGACGACGTTGCGTCCCACGGACATCGGCGCGAACTCGTTCGTCTACGCCGACGACGGCTCGCTGCTCGGCTCGATCCCGGCCGAGCGCAACCGCGAGCCGGTGTCGCTCGGAAACATGTCGGGATGGCTGCCGAAGGCGACGGTCTCGATCGAGGACAGGCGCTACTGGCAGCACGGCGCCGTCGACTACGTCGGCATCGCACGCGCTGCGTGGGCCGACGTCACCGCGGGTCGCGCAGTACAGGGCGGATCGACGATCACGCAGCAGCTCGTGCGCAACCTCTACACCGGCAGCGAGAAGACATTCAACCGGAAGCTCAAAGAGGCGTGCCTCGCGATCAAGCTCTCGCGGAAGTGGTCGAAGCCGAAGATCCTCGATGAGTACCTGAACACCGTCTACTACGGCAATCACGCCTATGGCGTCGAGGCGGCGGCGCAGACGTACTTCTCCAAGCACGCGAGCAAGCTGTCGCTCGTGCAGTCGGCGTTGATCGCGGGGCTCCCGCAGGCGCCGTCCGTTTACGACCCGCTGCACAACCCGCGCGCCGCACTTGCACGCCGCGACGAAGTGCTGCGTGCGCTGCTCGCGACGCAGCAGATCACCCAGCAGCAGTTCGACGTCGCGATCCGCCAGCGTTCGCTCAACCTGAAGCCAGGGCGCGTCTACTCCACGATCAAGCAGCCGTACTTCTTCTCGTACGTGATCGACCAGCTCGAGCGTCAGTACGGCGCGACCACCGTGCGCCAGGGCGGGCTGAAGGTCTACACCACGATCGATCCGCGCTTGCAGCGGCTCGCGCGGAAGGCGATCCTCGACGTGCTCCCGTACAAGACCGACCCTGCCGCCGCGGTCGTGTCGGTCGAGCCGGGCACCGGTGCGATCCGTGCGATGGACGCCGTCGTGCGGACGAAGGGGAACCAGTTCAACCTCGCCGCGCAGTCGACGCGACAGGCCGGGTCGACGTTCAAGACGCTTGTGCTCGCGTCGGCGATCGAGCAGGGCGCCGATCCGGACTCGACGTACTACACGTCCGCGCCGTTCACCTGCTCGACGGGTGGTTGGTGCAACGCGGAGAAGCCGTGGGACGTGCACACCTACGACAACACGTACAACGGCAGCGAGTCGGTCACCCGCGCGACGTTGCAGTCCGACAACACCGTCTACGCGCAGCTGACGCTCGACGTCGGCCCGAAGTACGTGTGGCAGATGGCGCATCGGCTCGACATCACGATGCAGCCCGACACGCCGGTCGCGTCGATCGGCCTCGGCAGCCTCGCGGTGTCACCGCTCGACATGGCTGCCGCCTACGCGACGTTCCCGGCGATGGGCATCTACGCGAAGCCGATGGCGATCACGAAGGTGATCCTCCCCGGCGGCAAGGTCGACACCGCCTCGGGCTGGGGCAAGCCGCAGGCGAAGCGCGCGGTCTCGCAGGGGGTCGCGTGGAAGGTCAACGACGTGCTGAAGCAGAACGCGCAGTACGGCACCGGCGCCGGCTCGGGCGACGGCATCCACCCGAACGCCGGCAAGACCGGAACGACGGAGGATCATGCCGACGCCTGGTTCGACGGGTACACGCGCCAGCTCACCACCGTCGTGTGGATGGGCTACCCGAAGGGCGAGATCCCGATGCTGAACGTGCACGGTGTGCCGGTTGCGGGCGCGACGTTCGCCGTGCCGATCTGGCACGAGTACATGGCAGCTGCGCTGTACCACCACAAGGTGCTCGACTTCCCGCCGCCCGACAAGTACCCGGTGTGGCGCGGGCTGACGCACGGGTACTACGGGCATCTCGGCTCGTACTACACGGCGCCCGTGACGACGACGGCACCGACGACGACGTATGCGCCGATCATCCCGCGCGCGCCGACGCAGCACTGATCAGGGCGTCGTAGTCGTCGTCGTGGCGGCCGTCGTGACGGGCGCGGTCGTCGTGGGAGTCGTGTCGGTTGTCGTCGCGGCGGCGGTCGTCGCCGGTGTCGTGGTCGTCGGGGGCGGCGCCGTGGTGACGGGCGCGGTCGTCGTCGCCGGACGCGTCGTCGTCGCAGCGGTCGTCGTTGGAGCGGTCGTCGTTGGAGCGGTGGTCGTTGGAGCGGTGGTCGTTGGAGCGGTGGTCGTCGGAGCAGTCGTCGTCGTGCGCGGCGCGGTCGTCGTCGGGTGCGTCGTCGTGCGCCTGATGGTCGGGAGGCTGAGCGTCGGCACCGTCTGCGTCGGACTGCCGCCGTCTCCACCGCCGTGGGTGAGCGCGAGTGCGAGCGCACCACCGGCGAGCAGGAGCACTGCGGCAACGATCGCTGCGACGAGCAGGGAACGGCTTCGGCGCCGCCGGCCGGACGGAGGGATGATCTGCGTCGCGGGCTCGAGCTCCTGTCCGCGCAGAGCAGCCACCAGCGCGGAGCCGTCGGCCGGGCGACCCGAGGGATCCTTGACGAGGGCCGCAGCGGCGAGCGCGGCGAGGTCGGCGGGAGCGTCGGCGCGGAACTCGCTCACCGGCGGCGGTGCGTCGTCACGGTGCATGCGGACGAGCTCCATCGCGTTCTTCGCCGCGAACGGCAGGCGTCCCGTGAGCAGGCGGAACAGGATGACGCCGAACGAGTAGACGTCGCTCGCGGGGCCTGCGACGGCGCCGGTCGCCTGCTCTGGTGAGAGATACGACGCAGTCCCGAGCACCGTGCCCGTCTCGGTCAGCGTCCCGGTACCGCGCATGCGCGCGATGCCGAAGTCGGCGATCTTCGCGCGGCCCTCGGCGTCGAAGAGGATGTTCGCCGGCTTCAAGTCGCGATGCACGAGGCCGCGCTCGTGGGCGTGCGCGAGGCCGGCTGCGACGTCCGCCGCGATGCGCCGCGTCTCCGCGTCCTCGAGCGGCTGCACCGATGTGAGCCGGTCTTCGAGCGAGCCGCCCTGCAGGCACTCGAGCACCATGAACGGGCGGCCCTCCGACTCGCCGTAGTCGTAGAGGGCGACGATGTTGGCGTGCGCGAGCGCCGCGACGGCGCGCGCCTCGCGTTCGAAGCGCTGCCGGTCGGCGCTCGGTGCGAGCGTCTTGACGGCGACGCGCCGTGCGAGCTCGAGATCCTCGGCCTCCCACACGGCGCTCATCGCGCCGCGCCCGAGCGGCTCGAGCAGGCGGTACCGACCGGCGACCAGCTCCTCGCTCATCGGCCGGGATTATCGTGATCGGCGTGCCTGACCTTCTGACGATCGACGATGCGCTTGCCCTCGTGCTCGAGCACGCACGGTCTCTCCCGGGTGAGGACGTCCCGGTCGCGGACGCGTCGGGCCGCGTGCTCGCCGCCGATGCGGTCGCGCGGATCGATCTCCCGCCGTTCCCGAGCTCGGCGATGGACGGCTTCGCGGTGCGCGCGGCGGACACTCCGGGCGGTCTCACGGTCGTCGGCCGGTCGGCTGCGGGACGTCCTGCGGATGTCGCGCTCTCGGCCGGCCAGGCGATCGGGATCTCGACCGGCGCGGTCGTTCCCGACGGCGCAGACGCGGTCGTGCCGGTCGAGCGCACGCACGGCGCCGGCCCGGTGGAGGTCGAGCGGGTCGAGCCGGGCGAAAACGTCCGGCCGCGCGGCGGCGACATCGAGGCGGGAGACACCGTCGTTCAGGCGGGTGCCGTGTGCGGCCCCGCCCAGCTCGGCGCGCTGGCCGCGGCCGGGCTGCCGACCGTGCACTGCGCGCGCCGGCCCCGCGTCGCCGTGCTCGCGACGGGAAGCGAGCTGCGCGGTCCCGGCGAGGCGCTCGGCCCAGGAGAGATCTACGAGTCGAACACCGTCATGCTCGCCGCGCAGCTCCGGCGTGCCGGCGCAGAGGCGGATGTGCTGGGAGCCGTCGCAGACGACGCAGCCGCGACGCGCGACGCGCTCGAGCGAGGGCTCGACGCCGACGTTCTCCTGACCTCCGGCGGCGTGTCCGTCGGCGAGCACGATCTCGTGCGCGGGCTGCTCGCCGAGCTAGGCGTCGTCGAGGTGTTCTGGCGCGTCGCGGTGAAGCCCGGCAAGCCGGTCGCGTTCTCCACGCGAGGCGCGACGCTCGTGTTCGGCCTGCCCGGCAATCCCGTGTCGTCGTTCGTCGGCTTCGAGCTGTTCGTCCGGCCGGCGCTCGCAGCGCTGCAGGGAGCGAGCGAGCCACGGCCCGCGTTCCTGCCCGGCCGGCTCGGCGTGTCGTTGCAGCGGAGCGCCACGCGCGACGAGCTTGTGCGCATGCGCGTGGATCGCGACGGAGTCGTCCAACCGCTGCGCGGGCAGGAGTCGCACATGATCGCGCGCGCCGCGAACGCGAACGCGCTCGTGCTCGTGCCGCGCGGCGAAGGCGAGCTCGCGGCAGGAAGTCCGGTCAGCTGGCTGTCGCTTTGACGGCGAACGTCTCCCCGTCGGTCGGCGTGATCGCGGTGAGCGTCGCGTCGACGATGTAGCGGTGTGTCGCGAAGAAGCGTGGGTGGCACGCCTGTAGGCGGAGGATCTCGCGTCCGTGGTCCTGCAAGACTGAGAGCTGGTCGGAGCGCACGATGTAGTGCCGCTGCACGCGGTAGGTGAACGTCGCGTACGGCAGCGAGAAGGTGATGTAGTCGCCGACCTTGATGTCGTTGATGTGTGCGAACGGCGCGAGGTAGGTCGTGCGATGGCCGGCGACGTAGATCAGATGGCCCTCGCCGGGCAGCGCGCTCTGCACGTAGTGACCCGGCCCTTTCTTCAGCGTCTCGTGGTCGGTGCCCTGGACGACGACCATCTTGAGGCCGATGCGGCCGATCTTCAGGCGGCCGATCGGGTCGCCGGTATGAAGCATGTGCTGGTACGCGCGCGCTTCGGCGGCGATCTGCACCTCGACCGCCGCGAGGTCCTTGCCGTGCGTCGGCTTCGGGTGGTACGCGTGCACGCGCCGCTCGTAGCTGTGCGCGAGCCGGTTCTGCTGAACGTGGGTGTAGAGCGCGGTGAACGGGTCCTGCCACTGCCACACGACGACGACCCACACGAGCGTCAGCACGCCGGCGACGATCAGCAGCAGGCCGAAGATGCGACCGAACAGCCGCACTACGCTCGGCGTGCGCGCGCCGTGAGCACGACGGTGCGGACGAGACTGCGGAACGGCCCGAACTGCGGGCGCTCGTCGCGGCCGGGATACGGTGCGTAGCGGTGTGCGGTCACTGCGGCGAGTTGCGCGGCGCACGCGGCGCCGGCAAGCGTGATCGCGACAGCGGGCACGTGGACATACCCTAGCGACACGAGCTCGAGCAGGTACCACGGCGCATCGAACCCGAGGCCGAACCGGATCGCGAGCGAGAGCACGATCAGTGCGGGGCCTGCGAGCCCGATGAGCAGAAGGAGCACGCCGAGCGGTCTTCGCCCCACGCGCACGTGCGGGAGCCACAGCCACGCGTGGAGTGCCGGCACGAAGAACACGAGAGCATATGGATTTGTTGCCAAAACGAGCAACGCGACGATTCCCAGGCCGATCAGGGCTGCGGTCTCGCCGGCGAGCAGCTCCTCCGGCGCGGCGCGCCGGCGCGGCGTCAACCGCTGGCGCGCGGCGAGCCAGCCGGTGAATGCGATCGCCGCGAGCAGGATCAGCGCGAGCACGGGCCAGTCACCCGCCGCGCGAGACGCCGGGCTCGGCGGGCGCGGCTCGCCCGACGGCCACGCGCCGAGTGCGCCGAGGGCGTAGAACGCGGCGCCGGCGAACAACCAGACCGCGACGCGGCTGCGCAGGCTTCGGAGCGCCGGGAGGAGTGGGATGCGCCGCCGCCGGCAGTGTGCGAAGAGATCGACGACCGCGACGAGGTACGGGATGAGCAGTGTGAAGAGGACGACCTCGATCGCCCAGCCGCGCACGAACCGCTGGCCGGCCCAGACGAACGTCGTCGTGCCCTGGGCGAGCTCGAGGCCCTGGTCGAGCGAGCCGACGAGCTGCTGGGTCGCGCGGCCGATCTGACCGATGCGCGCGGTCGAGAGCGTGGTGCTCCGGTCGGTGAACGATGCCGGCGGCCGCGCGCCGGACGTGGTGATGGTCAGCGCGGGAATGCCGCGTGCGACGAACGGGCCTTGGCCGTAGAGCGTGAACGGAAAGCCGAGATCGATCAGCTGAGCGACGACGCTCGGCCGTCCTGGAGGCCGTCCGGCCTGCTCCTCGATCCGGCGCGCCGCCGTCTGCACGAGGCTCGCTGCCGGTGACCGGGGAGCGTCGCCCGCGATCTGGATCTGCGGGGGCCCGACGCCGCCGATCGCATCGAGGTCGATCGCCGCGACGACGGGGAACGGCGGGTGCGATGCGAAGCGAAGCGCGCCGAGCCCTCCGAACGAGCCGGCGTCGGTCGAGAGGAACACGATCGTGTGCCCCGAGCGCACGCGCGTACCGGGCGCAGTCGAAAGTGCATATCCGCGAGCGAGCTCGACGAGCGCAGCCGTGCCGGTCGCGTTGTCGTTCGCGCCGGTGCCGTCGCCGGGATCGTCGCGGTGTGCCATTACGACGATCGCCTGCCGTGACGATCCGCGTGCAACCGCCCAGAGATTCTGCAGCCGTGTGCGGCCGCGCCCCGGGATCGTCACCGTCCAGGTCTCCGACGACACGGGCAGGTCGTACTGCCGCATTTCGTCGCGGAACCACCGGGCCGCGGTCAGCGAGTTCGCGCCGCCCGGTGACCGGTCCGGATAGTGGCTCGCGAGATAGGTCGCGAGCGCCCGCGCCCCCGGGCCGTCGAAGTTCGGCGGCAGCTGGGGAGGCGGCAGCGCGACCGGTCGCACGATCGAGAACGCGAGCAGGAGCACTGCGAGCGCGACGACGATGAACGAGCCGCGGTAGAGACGGCTGTTCACCGGGCGTTCGAGGGATCCGCGGCGGGCGCGGCGACGTATGCGCGCCATCTCCGGGGCTATCCTGGCACCGCCGGAACGCCGATGCCCGACCACTCCCCCACGATTCTGCTGGTCGACGACGAGGACGCTGTGCGCACGGTCCTCACGTTCCCGCTCGAGAAGGATGGATACGCTGTTGTCCAGGCTGGCGACGGCGAGGAGGCGCTGCGGCGGTTCGCCGAGCAGCCGATCGACCTGGTCGTGCTCGACCTGATGCTGCCGCGGCTCGACGGGCTCGAGGTCTGCAAGCGGCTGCGGGCGACGAGCACGGTGCCGATCATCATGCTCACCGCGCGCGACGACGAGCTCGACAAGGTGCTCGGGCTCGAGCTCGGTGCCGACGACTACATCACGAAGCCGTTCTCGATCCGCGAGTTCCGGTCGCGTGTCCGAGCGCTGCTGCGGCGCGCGCGCCAGCCGCACGTTCCGGCCGACGAGGAAGAGCCGCGCATCGAGGCTGACGGGCTCGCGATCGACCTGTCGCGCCGAACCGTCGAGGTCCGCGGCGAGCCGGTGACGCTCACGTACGTCGAGTTCGAGCTGCTGCGCACGCTCGCGGCGAGCCCGGGCCGCGTCTTCAGCCGGCGCATGCTGCTCGAGGCGCTCTGGAAGAGCGCGGACTATCGCGACCCGCGCACGATCGACGTTCACGTTCGGCACCTGCGCGAGAAGCTCGAGGCCGAGCCGCGCGAGCCCGAGTTCATCCTCACCGTGCGCGGCGTCGGTTACCGGTTCAGGGACTAATGCCGTTCCGGAGCGTCGGCAGCAGGCTCGCGCTCTCGCTCCTCGTCGTCGTGGTCGGAGTGCTTGCGATCGTCTACGTGATCGTCGTGCCGTCGTTCCGGCACTCGCTGCAGAACGAGGAGCTGCGCAGTCTGTCGGCATCGCTGCAGAAGGTGGCGCTGCCCGCGTTCCCCGCGGAGTTCGACTTGCGTGCGCAGTACGTGAACGAGATGGCGCCCGCAGTTGACGCGCGCGTGGCGGTGCTCGACGCGCTCTCCGACACCGTGCTCGAGCCGATGGCCGACTCCAATCTCGACCAGCGATCGTCCGATCTCGAAGAGGACCCGATCGCCCTGCTCGCGCTGCGGCGCGTCGGCGAGGCGCGCGGCATCGTTCACCGTGAGGGCGACGAGTACGCCGAGGTCGCGAGCCCCGCTCCGAATGAGCCGCGGTCGATCATCCTGCTCGCCTCTCCCCTGCGCGCACAGCTCCAGACGGTGAGCGTCGTGCGCCGTCGTCTCCTGATCGCGGGCGGCGTGTCGACGCTGTTCGCCGTGCTCGTCGGCTACGGGGCGGCGCGCCTGTTCGCCCGGCGCATCCGGCGCCTCGAGCGCGCGGCGGAACGGATCGCCGCCGGGAACTTCGAGGAGCCGATCGTCGATGCGGGCCTGGACGAGGTCGGGCAGCTGGCGCGCGGGTTCGAGCGCATGCGGCTGCGGCTGTCCACGCTCGACCGCGCGCGCGGCGAGTTCATCGCGAACGCCTCGCACGAGCTGCGCACGCCGCTCTTCTCGCTGAGCGGCTTCCTCGAGCTGCTCGAGGAGCCGGAGCTCGACGCCGCCACGCGAGAGGAGTTCCTGGTGTCGATGCGCGAGCAGGTGGCGCGGCTCGCGAAGCTCGCCACCGACCTTCTGGACCTGTCCCGGTTGGACGCCGGCCGACTCACGCCCGTCACCGAGACGGTCGACCTGGCGGGCCTCGCGGCCGAGCTGACCGCCGAGTTCACGCCGCGCGCCGCGGCGACCGGACACGCGCTCGACTTCGAGTACGGAGCGCCGGTCGAGGCGCGCGGCGACGCCGAGCGGATCCTCCAGATCGGCCGGATCCTGGTCGAGAACGCGCTCGTCCACACGCCCCCGCAGACGCAGGTGCGGCTCGCCGCGTCGCTCGACGGCCACCGGGCACTGCTGACCGTCGCCGACGACGGCCCCGGCATTCCCGTCGAGGTGCGCCAGCAGGTGTTCGAGCGGTTCTTCCGGCTCGACGGCGCCCGCGCGTCCGGCAGCGGGCTCGGCCTCGCGATCGCCCGTGAGCTCGCGGGTGTGATGGACGGGCGGATCCTCCTCTCGGAACGGGGCGGCTGGACCTGGTTCACGCTGGCGCTGCCGGCCGAGTTGCCGCTCGCGAAAAACGTGAAAACGGCGCAAACGGCCGTCTGAAGCCAAAAACCGGTTCGGCCCGGTCGTCGTATAGTGGCGCACGGTGCGCGCGACCCCGATCGCAGCCCTTGCTCTCCTGACTGCGGTGCTCGGAGGCGTCGTCGCGCTCCTCGGCGCCCGGGCGGGCGGGTTCCTGCACCGCGGTAGCACGGTCGTCGTGAAGGAGCAGGTGACGACGGGGGACGCCGGCTCACCGGTGATCGTGGCGAAGCCGATCGCCGGAAACGGCTTCCAGCCGGCGCAGATCTTCGCGCGCCGCGCCGCCGGTGTGGTGACGATCGTCTCGTACTTCAGCGGCTCGGGCCCCGTGTCCGCCGGCCAGGGCTCGGGCTTCGTCGTCTCGGCGGGCGGAAATGTCCTGACGAGCGCGCACGTCGTGACGACGGCCGGCCAGGGCGCCGCCCAGACCAAGCGGGCACACACCATCTACGTCCAGTTCTCGGACGGCGACCGCCTGCCCGCGAAGATCGTGGGGTTCGACCTGTTCGACGACGTGGCCGTCATCCACGTCGACCCGAAGCTCCACCGACTCCGGCCGGTGCCGCTCGGGAATTCGGCGCGCGTGGTCGTGGGCGAGCCGGTGGCGGCGATCGGGAGCCCGTTCGGCAACGCCGATTCCCTCTCGGTCGGCGTCGTTTCGGCGATCCGCCGCTCGATCCCGTCGCTGACGACGCACTACGACCTCGTCGACGCGATCCAGACCGACGCGCCGATCAACCACGGCAACTCGGGCGGCCCGTTGTTCGATGCGCGCGGCCGCGTGATCGGGATCAACGCGCAGATCAAGACGTCGGGCGGCAGTTCCGGTTTCGAGGGAGTGGGCTTCGCGGTGCCGATCGACTCCGCGCGGCGGTCGCTCGGGCAGATCCTCCAGACGGGCGGCGTCCGCTACGCGTTCGTCGGGATCGAGACCGAGGATCTCACTCCGTCGATCGCGAAGCGCTTCGGCTATGCGGCGCAGCGCGGCGCGCTGATCGACACCGTCCTGCCCGGAAGCGGCGCCAAGGACGCCGGACTGCAGGCAGGAACGCACATCGAGGCATTCCGCGGGCTCGGAGTCCACGTCGGCGGCGATGCGATCGTCGCGATCAACGGCACGGCGGTCACCGACTCCGAGGACGTCGTCAGGATCGTCGCTTCGCAGCTGTATCCGGGGGAGATCGCGCGGTTCACGCTCGTCCGCGGCCACGAGCGGCGCGTCGTGCAGGTCAAGCTCGGCGAGCGGCCGGCTGCAGGTTAGGAAACGCCGGAGCAGGGTAGTGCGCGGGTAGCGGAGAACTGCCCAGAGAGGATTCGGCAGAATCTCCGAGGTTCGTCTCGGCAATCCGGCTCGAATCCACCCCGCATGGACTCCGCGCACAACGGACACGACCACCGCCAGGCCATCCGGCTGACGATCCCGGCCAAGCCCGAGTACATCACCCTCGGCCGGCTGGCCCTGACCGGGATTGCCCGCCTCCGCGTCGAGCCGCTCTCGCCGGAGGTCCTGGGCGACCTGAAGCTCGCGCTGACCGAGGCTTGCACGAACTCCGTCCGGCACGCGTACGGCGGGGGCACCGGACTTGTCAACATCGTCTACGAGCTCCACTCCGACCGACTCGTTGTCGAGGTGTCGGATTCGGGCGAGGGATTCGAGCCTTCGGCGGCGCGCGGTGCGGCTCCGGGCGCCGAAGAGCTGGCGGAAGGCGGCCTCGGGATCGCGATCATCGAGGCGCTCTCGGACGAGCTCGAGATCGGCGAGGGCGACGGGGGCGGCTCGCGTCTGCGCTTCGTGAAGCATCTCGCGTAAGTGGCCCGCCGCAGGCCGCTGATCATCGTCTCCAACCGGGGGCCCATGACGTTCGATCGCGGCCCGGACGGCGAGCGGATTGCGCGCCGCGGCGGGGGCGGACTCGTCACCGCACTGCGCGGACTGCTCGAGCACCACGACGTCACCTGGATCGCAGCGGCGACGACCGACGAGGATCGCGTCGTCTCGGCAGAGGGCTCGAGCGAAGCCGCGCTCGTCGCGCCGGACCCGGACGCGTACCACGGCTACTACAACGTCGTCGCGAACCCGATGCTCTGGTTCATCCAGCACGGGCTCTGGGGACGCGGCCTGCGTCCCGACCTCGACCGGGCATTCCACGACGCGTGGCGCGACTACGAGACGGTCAACCGCGTGTTCGCCGAACGGGTTGTTGTCGAGTTGGACAACAACCCGGAAGCAGCGGTGCTCTTCCAGGACTACCACCTCTATCTCGCGCCCGGTTACGTGCGTGCGGCGCGGCCCGACGCGCGACTTGCGCACTTCGTGCACATCCCCTGGCCGGTCGACTGGACGATCCTGCCGGAGTCGATGCGCCGTGCTGTGCACGACGGCCTGCTCGCCAACGACGTGGTCGCGTTCCACACCGCTCGCTGGGCGCGCAACTTCGAGACGAGCTGCGACGAGATCGTCGGCGGCCATGCACGCACGCGCGTCACGCACCACGCGATCTCGATCGACACGGCGGAGTTCGACGAGCTCGCGCAGTCGGAGCGCGTCCTCGCGGAGGAGCACACGCTCGAAGCGACGCGACCGGAGAAGCTCGTGCTGCGCGTCGACCGCACCGACCCTTCGAAGAACGTCGTGCGCGGGCTCGAGGCGTTCGGTGTCTTGCTCGACGAGCATCCGGAGTGGCGCGGTCGCGCGAGGATGCTCGCGCTGGTCGACCCGTCGCGCCAGTCGATCCCCGAGTACGTCGAGTACGTCGCAGCGATCGAGCGCACGACGGCGGAGGTCAACGCGCGTCACCCGGCCGCGATCGAGCTCCAGGTCGCGGACAACTTCCAACGGTCGGTGGCGGCGTACAAGCAGTTCGACGTGCTGCTCGTGAACGCGGTGTACGACGGGATGAACCTCGTGGCGAAGGAGGCACCGCTCGTCAACACCCGCGACGGGGTGCTCGTTCTCTCCGAGAACGCGGGTGCCCACGAGGAGCTCGGCGAGTGGGCGCTGACCGTGAACCCGTTCGACGTGTGGGGCCAGGCCGAGGCGCTGCACGAGGCGCTCTCGATGGACGCGCCAGAGCGCCGGCGCCGGCGTGAGGCCATCTGCGCGCAGGTGCGTGAGCACGACGTGCACGCCTGGCTCGACGGCCTCCTGGCGGATCTCGACGCGGTCTAACCTTCACCGCATGACTGGCGACCTGTCGCATGTCGACGAGACCGGGAACGTTCGCATGGTCGACGTCGGCGCGAAGCCCGTCCAGGAGCGGCGCGCCGTCGCGCGCGCGTTCGTGCGGATGGCGCCCGAGACCGTTGCCAGACTAGGCGACTTGCCGAAGGGCGACGCGCTGACGACGGCACAGCTCGCGGGGATCATGGCTGCGAAGCGCACGTCGGAGCTGATCCCGCTGTGTCATCCGCTCGCGCTCTCGCACGTGGGCGTCGACCTGCGCGTCGTCGCGGAGGGCGTCGCGATCACGGCGTCCGCGGAGACCGTTGCGCAGACGGGAGTGGAGATGGAGGCGTTGACCGCCGCGTCGGTCGCCGCGCTCACCGTGTACGACATGGTGAAGGCGATCGACAAGCAGATGTCGTTCGAGGTCGAGCTGGTCGAGAAGACGAAGCGGTGAATGCGGCCGTGCTCACGGTGTCCGATCGCGTATCGCGCGGGGAGGCCGAAGACGGAAGCGGCGATACGCTCGCCGGGCTACTCGCCGCGGACGGCTACGAGGTCGCGCGTCGCGTCGTCCCGGACGAGGCGGAGCAGATCGCAGCCGCGATCCGCGAGCTCGCGGCCGACGCGGCCGTCGTGCTCACGACCGGTGGCACCGGAATCGCTCCGCGCGACGTGACGCCGGAGGCGACGCGCTCGGTGCTGGATCGCGAAGCGCCCGGAATCTCGCAGGCGCTGCGGGCCGACTCGATCGCCAAGACGCCCCACGGACTGCTCTCGCGCGGGACGGCCGGAGTACTCGGCTCGACGCTGGTCGTCAACCTTCCCGGCTCGACCGGCGGCTGCCGCGACGGCTATGCGATGCTGCGGCCCGCGCTCGGCCACGCCCTCTCGCTTCTCCGGGACGCGCCGACGCAGCATCAGCAGACATGAAAGTCGCCCGCCTCTACTACCGGCTCGTCAAGTTCGAGCACACGATCTTCGCGCTGCCGTTCGCGTACGTCGGCGCATTCCTGGCGGTCCAAGGTATCCCGTCCGCGCACGACCTCCTGTGGATCACGCTCGCGATGGTGGGCGCTCGGTCGCTCGCGATGGCGCTGAACCGGCTGATCGACGCCCGCATCGACGCACTCAACCCGCGCACCGCTTCGCGAGAGCTGCCGTCCGGTGCGCTGAGCGCCGTGGAGGTGATCGGCTTCTGTCTTGCGTCGCTCGCGCTCTACGGCGTGGCGGTGTTCGAGCTCGACCCGCTCGTCCGCTGGCTGTCGCCGATTCCCGTCGTTGCCTTCGTCGTCTACCCCTACCTGAAGCGCTTCACGTGGCTGTGCCATCTCTGGCTCGGCGCCGTCGACGGCCTGGCTCCGGTCGGCGCGTGGGCGGCGATCAAGGGCGAGCTGCCGTGGCAGGCGTGGGCGCTCGGTGCTGCGGTCGCCGCGTGGGTCGCGGGCTTCGATCTCTTCTACGCGCTGTTCGACGTCGATATCGACCGGACACAGGGCCTGCACTCGTGGGCGACGCGGTTCGGTGAGCGCGGTGCGTTCCTCGGTGCACGGACGCTCCACCTCGCGACGCTCGGCCTGCTGGTCGCCGCCGGTGTCGGGCTGCACGTCGGCGTCCTCTACTGGCTCGGCGTGATCGCGGTCGGCTGCCTGCTCCTGTACGAGCACTCGCTCGTGCGCCCCGGCGACCTGCGCCGGCTCGACGCGGCGTTCTTCACGATGAACGGAGTCATCTCCGTCGCGTTCTTCGTGTTCGTGCTCGCCGACGTGTTGTGAACACCGTCGGCCTCCTGCATCCGGGCGAGATGGGGGCGGTTGTGGGCCTTTCCAGCACAGTGGGATCCGAAGCTTGGAATTCACGTGACTTGAAGTCGC
>JADMIO011288118.1_pt1 | contig 48873 bp, 46 predicted proteins | sample 8958161 | NCBI WGS metagenome assembly JADMIO01 (sample SAMN16585339, study PRJNA669376) | soil metagenome | isolation source: Crop rotation soil | place: USA: Cullars Rotation, Alabama | collected 2011
CGCCCCCGCCGTCGCGGCAGATCCGCCGCCCGCGGCGACCGCCATCGCGGTCCCGGCCGCGCCGGCTCCGGCTCCCGCAGGGGCGCCTGCCGCCGCGCCGCCGCCGGCCCCGGCCGCACCGGCCGTCGCCGTGGCGGCGCTCCAAGGAGAGGCGGAGCCGCAGCCGCTGCCCGCCGCGCTCGCGACGTCCGCTCCGCGAGCACGACCCGTCGCGCTGGCGACGCCCCCGGAGGAGCCGGAACCGGTGCCGGTCGCGGTCGTGACGCCCGCTGTGGAAGCACGGCCGGCGACCGTCACGGCGCCTGCCGCCGTCACGGTGCCGGCGGGCGAGCCGGCGCCGGTCACCGCGGTGCCCAGGGCGGCGCAGGTCGCGCCGGATGCCGCGCCGGAGGCGCTGTCGGCCTGTCGAGCCGCGCTCCGTCGCGAGCGCGCGAAGGAAGCCCTGGTCGCGTGTGACGAGGTCGCCCGCGAGAGGCCGGCCTCCGCGGACGCGCTGGTCCTGCTGGCACGCGCCAACCTGCTGGCGGGATGGGACAGCGAGACGCTCCGGCTGGCGCGCCGCGCGTCGTTTCTCGATCCGGCGTGCGCGGACGCCTATCTGCTGATCGGCAGCGTCGACCAGACGATCGGGCAGACGTCGGCCGCGCGCCGTGCGTACGAGACGTACCTGCGCCTGGCGCCGCGCGGCGCCCACGCCGACGAGCTGCGCGCCATCTTGCCCAAGTTGTAGTCGCGCCCTCTCGACCCAGATTTCGATCGTGAGGGTGGTGGCGCGTGGACTTCGCGCACTGGTCTGGCTGAGCGTCGCCGGCGCTCCGGGGCTCGGCAGGGCCGCGGTCGCGCTGGCGCAAGTCAACCCGCTGCAGACCCAGCCGTCGGTCCCGGCGCCGTCCGGGGGGCCGGGGCCCGGCGGCGTCACCGGCGGTGGCCTGGGAACGGCGCCCGTCGCCACCTCGACCTCGCCCGCGCCGGTCAGCTCCACCGCGGGCGTGGGCGGAACAGGCATCCTGGCGCCGTCCACCGCGGCGCCGACCGGAGCGACAGCGGCGGGAACGACGCCGCCCGGAACGCCCGCTGCCAGCGCGTCGCCCGCGTTCGGCGGCCCGGTCGTGCCTACGCCGATCGGCACGCGTTCGGCGCAGACCGCGACGGGCGCCGCGCCGTCGCCGGCGCCCGTGGTCAGCGTCGGGCCGTCGGCGCCGGCGGCCGGCATCACCGCGGTCGGCAACTCGCTGTCGCCGGGCGGGACGGCGGTGTCGCCGCCCAACCCGACGACCGCTTCACCCGCGCCGGCCTCCGGCGGGAGCGCGGTCGGCGCGGCGCCCACCGCTCCCGCCGCGACGGCGCCGTCGCTGTTCCCGTTCGAGGATTGAAGCCCAGGCGTTCCGGTCGCGCGTCCCGCGTCGAAGGTGTGGCGACGCCGCCACGATCTCCGTCACGCGGGGGCGAGGCCCTGCGGCGTCATCACGACCGCCTCGCCGGGCCAGAACGGCGAATAGCCCTGGTAGACGAACATGCCGGCGGTGCCGTCGTCGAAACGGACCTGGACCTGGTAGGTGCGCGTCTCGGCCGAGCCCTGGCTGGCGGCGGCGCCGATGGCCGCGCCGGTGGCGGCGCCGAACAGACGGGCCGGACCGCGCCCGCCCGTGATGAGGCTGCCGATCAGCGCGCCGGCGAGCGCGCCGCCGGCCGGATTTCCCTGCACGTGCTGCACGACCTCCTGCACCGACGCGACGCGGCCGGTTCGCGGGGGCCCATAGCCGGCTGTGCCGGGATCGACCCACGTCGTCGACGACGTCGAGGTCGTGGCGCACGACGCGCAGAGGAGCAACAAGCACGCGGCGAGCGATGTGGTCTTCATGCGCGTCGTGAATTGCATCGCGCGTGCCGGCGCGCGACGGCTGGCGCGGCGGGCACGGTCCGGCCTGCCGCCGCGGTCACGGTTTGGGGATGCGCAGCGTCTTGCTGATCATCGCGCTGCCGTGAAGCCCGAACGCGAGGCTGATCGGATGCAGGGTGAGACCGGCCAGCTCGAGCCTGCCGAACGGCAGGTGGTCCTGCCATCGTCCCAGCGCCGCCAGCGCGGCGAGCAGGGCGACGAGCAGCAGGCTGGTCGGGATGGGAAGCCCTTCGTAGTGCGTGACCTTGCCGGTCGGGCCCGCCAGATCCGACGCCGTCACGTTGTAGCGCGCCAGCCGGCTGATGCCGCAGCCGACGAAGTAGATCAGCAACAGCGCGTCCCATCCACCGCGCAACCCGGCCGCGAACGCCATCGCCGCCGGCGCGACGCCGAACGAGACGACGTCCGCGAGCGAATCGAGCTCTTGCCCGAGCGGCGACGCCATCCCGCGCCGGCGCGCGATCCGCCCGTCGAGGGCGTCCATGACGAGCGCGACCGGCAGCAGCGCCGTCCCCAGCCAGAAGAACGCGCGCCGGCCGTCGACGGTGAAGCGCATGAACGCCAGCACCGCGCCCGCGCCGAGAAAGCCGTTCAGCAGCGTCACCACGTCGGCGGCGTGGAACGACCGGATCATCGAAAAATGGCGGGGCGGTTCCGCGTTGCGTGTCATGCGCGTCACTCATTCTAGAGCGCGACGGGCGCGCGCGCTGTCCGTCGATCCGAAAAGTCAGGGGCGTTCCCGATTCGCCGTTGTTCGCGGTGTCATACGATGCTCCGCATGATGCTCGAGCAGCGGCGCGCGCGGCGGTCCACTCCTGCCGTCTTGATCGTCGAGGATGATGCGCCGCTCGCCGAAGCCGCGGCGGAGGCGCTCGGGTTGGCCGGCTACCGTACGATCTGCGCAGGCGACGCGTGGCAAGCGCTCGACGTGCTGGAGCGCGAGCGGCCGGCGGTGATGCTGGTCGATCTCTTCTTACCCGGCATGAGCGGCTCGGAGCTGCTGCGCATCGTCAAGGCCAGCCCGGTATGGTCGCGCGTCCCGCGCGTGATCATGACCGGCGCGAACGATCCGATGATCCGCGTGCGCGAGGACGTGGCCGTGCTGTACAAGCCGCTGGATCTGGACACGCTGCTTCAGGTGATCCGGCGGTACTGCGATCGATCGCGCCCGCACCTGGCCGCCGTCGGCGACCAGCCGCGCTAGTGTCCGGGCGCGGTCCCGGCGGCTGCCCGCGGGGCGCCGAATCTCTCATTTCTGGCGCGCTTTGATCATCTTTGGCGCCCACCGGGATGAGTGGTCGTTTGTGGGCCTTTTCATGAGCTGGATCGCGGAGGTCGTGTCTTCTGGGGAGATGGGGTGGCCGCGTTCGCTCCCCCACCAGTCTGCTCAAGGAGAAACCCATGCCACGGATGCAGCTCGCCCGGACTTCCCGCTCGATTGCGGATTCGTCTCCGCCCGGCCGGCGATCGGCGGCGTTCGCGATGCGCGTCGTCGCGATCGCGGCGGCGCTGAGCGGCGCCTGCGCGCAGGGTGAAGCCGGCTCGCCCGGCACGGGCGGCTCGTCGGGCGCGACCGGGAGCGGCGGCTCCGGGGCGGGCGGCACGACAGGGGCCGGCGGCACCGTGGGCACCGGGGGCTCGGGGACGGGGACGGGCGGCAGCAGCGCCGGGACTTCGGGACCCGGGGCCGGTGGTAGCAGCGCCGGCGCTTCCGGACCGGGGACGGGCGGCAGCAGCGCCGGCACTTCCGGACCGGGGACGGGCGGCAGCAGCGCCGGGACTTCGGGACCCGGGACGGGCGGTAACAGCGCGGGCAGCGGCGGCACCGGGACGGGCGGCTCTTCGGCGGGCGCCGGTGGCTCCGGGACGGGCGGTTCGGGTCCGGGCGGACGCGGAGGCAACGTCGGCATGGGCGGGCGCGGCGGCGCGGGCGGCGTCGTCGGGACCGGCGGCAGCGGCACCGGCGGCAGCGGCACGGGCACCGGCGGCAGCAGCACCGGAACACCCTCGAAAGAAGACGACGGCGCGGACTGCGCGGTCGGCACGATCCCGGCCGCCAACACGTCCATCGCCAAGCTGCCCGACCCGTTCAAGAAGATCGACGGGACGGCCGTCGCCGCCAAGGCGGATTGGCGCTGCCGGCGCGAAGAGATCAAGAAGCTCGAGGAGAAGTACGTCTACGGTCCGAAGCCGACACCGCCCCAGTCGGTGACCGGGTCGGTGAGCAGCACCAGCATCTCGGTGATGGTGATGGACGGCGGCAAGAGCGCGTCCTTCACCGCCACCGTCTCGATCCCGAGCGGCGCCACCCAGCCGGTCCCCGCCATCATCAGCTACGGCGGGCTGGCGGGCCTCGACATGGCGTGGCTGAACAGCGAGGGCGTCGCGTTCATCAACTTCAACCCGACGTCGGTCGGCGCGGAAGGCCACGGTCACGGCACCAACCAGACCGGCGCGTTCTACACGCTCTACAGCGGCGGCAGCGCGACGGGTCTGCTCACGGCCTGGGGCTGGGGCGTCAGCCGCATCATCGACGTCATCGAGAAGTCGGGCAGCACGGTCATCAATCCGGCCGCCATCGGCGTCACCGGCTGCTCGCGCTACGGCAAGGGCGCGTTCATCGCCGGCGTGCTCGATCAGCGCGTCGCGCTCACCCTGCCGGTGGAATCAGGGACGGCGGGCGTCCCGATCTGGCGCGGCATCGCCAAGGCCGAGAAGGGCGAGAACGGGAACCCGTCGCAGTCGCTGTCGAGCGCGTACAGCGAGCAGCCCTGGTTCGGCGATCCGTTCCAGCCGTTCCTCAACAACCCCGCCACCAACCCGATCGACACGCACGAGCTGGTGGCGATGATCGCGCCGCGCGGCCTGTTCATCATGGACAATCCGCACATCGGCGAGCTGTCGCCGAAGTACGGCCACGTCGCGGCGCTGGCGGGCGCCGAGGTCTACAAGGCGCTCGGGGCCGCCGACGCCATCGGCTACAACTCGAACGTGCAGAGCGGGACGCACTGCTCGGTGCGGCCCGAGTGGCAGACGCCGTTCAAGAACGCCGTCGAGCGCTTCCTCAAGAAGACCGGAACCGCCGCCCAGACCATCAACCCGTTCGCGTCGCAGTCAGGCAACCTGGCCGACTGGCGCGACTGGACGACGCCGACGCTGAACTGATCTTCGCCTCGCCCCCGACAGGGGGAGAGGCCGCCGAGCCGCGGGCTCGGCGGGAGAGGGGGCCGGCGATGAAGACGGACCCCTCTCCCTGACCCTCTGTCCCACATTGCCGCTTCGCGGGGCGAGGGCAAACGGCTTCTACGGATCCGAAGCCTGAGGCGCGCCTTCTAATCGCGCGCGTCGGTGCCGTTGCTCCGCGACGGCACCCGGCGGCGGATGGAGTGCACCAGGCCGATCCCGACGGCCAGCCGCACCAGCTCGGCGCGATCGCGCAGGCCCAGCTTGCGGTTGATCCGATTGAGGTGCGTGTCGACGGTCTTGCGCGCGATGCACAGGTCGTGCGCGATCTCGGACGAGGTGCGGCAGTCCGCGGCGAGGCGGAAGATCTCGCGCTCGCGCTCGGACAGGATGTCGAGCACGTCGTTCGTCCTGCCCGGCGGGCGCCTCTCCGAGACGCAGGCCTTCAGCACCGGCGCGACGTAGCACTCGCCGCGCACGGCGCGCTCCAGCGCCTGGACCAGCGTCTCGGGCGGGTCGGCCTTCAGGACGTAGCCCACCGCCCCGGCGTCGATGGCGTCCACGACGTCGTGGGTCTGCTTGTGCGCGCTCAGGACGACGATGCGGGCGCGGGGCGCGCGCCGCAGGATCTCGCGCGTCGCCACGATGCCGTCCATCCCCGGAAGCGCGATGTCCATCAACACCACGTCGGGTCTCGTCGCTTCGATCGTCCGGAAGGCGGCGCGCGCGTTGTCCGCCTCTCCGACGACTTCATATCCCGGCAGCGACGATACGAAGTCACGAACGCCGACTCTCAGGACGTCGTGATCGTCCACGACGACGACCTTCACGTTGGGCATGACGCCCCTGTAATGCCTGCGGATATCGACGGTTTCACGTAAAAGCGAATCAGCCGATCAATTACGTGATGGCCCCGAGTGTCGTACCGAGCTGACCCGACGGGCGGGTGGCTCGGCGGGCTCGGCCAGCTCGCGCTTTTGCTGCGCCGCGAGCGCGCGCGCCAGCGTCTCGAGCACGTCGACGGCCAGCCCCGGTCCGAGCCACAGCGACACCGGGCCGACCGACAGCACGAAGCCGACCTCGCGCTCGCAGATGTCGACCTCGACCACGCGTCCTTTCACCGTCGATCGTCTGGGATCCATTGGAGGTTCAGTGGCGGGCGCGCGCCGCGAGGTTAGGTGCGCGCGCTACAGCGCGCTGACGGGCGCGCAGGCGCGGCCGCCTGCCTCCAGCTGGGCACACGCCGTCCCCGCGCAGCAGCCGCCCGACATCCCGTCGCACGGGTCGCCGGGCGGGGCGCAGAGCGGATCGGGGGCCGCGCCGGCCGGCACGACGCAGACGGTGGCGCCCGGCGCGCCGACGCACGCGCCGCTGCAGCAATCCTGCGGCGCCGTGCAGCCCGCGCCCGCCGGGGCGCAGGCGTCGCGGCAAGCGAAGCCGCCCGAGCCGTCGGGGAGGCAGCGGCCGCCGCAGCATTGCTCGGCGACGGAGCAAGGGTAGCCGGCCGCGGAGCAGCCGCTCGTCGCGGGCAGACAGCGCATCGCGCCCGCCGCGTCGGCGCGGCAGCTGGCGCCGCCGCAGCAGTCGTCGGCCTTCATGCACAGCTCGCCCGGCACGTGGCAGCGATCCGTCATGGGCATGGGACGCGGCGCCTTCGCGCAGCGCCCGACGCCTTCCGGCCCCGTGTTGCAGACGCCCGAGCAGCAGGCGGCCCCGGTCGCGCAGCGCTCCTGTTCCGGCTGGCAGCCGGCCGCGCGCTGGCAGCGGTTCGGGCCGTCCGCCGAGGGCGCGCAGCGGCCGGAGCAGCAGTCCTTGTCGACCATGCACAGCTCGAGCGCCGGGTGACATCCCGGCAGCCCCTGGCAGAGCCTGCTGCCGCCGGGCATGCTGGTGCAGCGCCCGCTGCAGCAGGCGTCGCCCCCGGCGCAGGTCTCGCCGTCGACGCGGCACGAAGACAGCAGCTGGCAGGCGAGGGCGCCGCCCTCGTCGCGCGGGGCGCAGGTGCGGCCGCAGCAGTCGTCGCCCTTCGCGCACGGCTCGCCCGCGGGCCGGCAGTCCGGCGTGGGCGCGCAGGTGCCCGCCATGCACGCCCCCCCGCAGCAGTCCGCCGCCGCCATGCAAGGCGCGCCGGCGGCCGCGCAGCCCGCCCCGCCGCAGGCGCCGCCGGCGCAGCCGAGCGAGCAGCAGGCGCCGGCGGTGGCGCAGCTCTGTCCGTCGGAGGCGCAGCCCGCCGGGTTGGCGCAGACGAGGCGGCCGCTGCCGGCGGGATCGGGCGCGCAGAGGAACGAGCAGCAGTCGGCGGCCGTCGCGCAGTCCGCGCCCTCGGCGCGGCAGGCAAGCGTCGCGCAGCGGCCGCTGGCGCAGGATCCCGAGCAGCAGTCGCCGTCGGCCGCGCAGACGCCGCCGTTCGCCGCGCAGCGCGCGGTGGGCAGCGCGCGCGGAATCGTCAGCTCGACGTCGCGCCGGCAGCCCAGCGCCAGCGCCGCGAGCGACAGCCAGGCGATGGCGCGCGCGCGCTTCAAGGGGGACCGACGAGCCTGCGCGCAGCCCGCGCGCGCAGCCCGCGCGGGAACTCGTCGAGGTAGCGCCCGGCGGCCGCCCGCGCCCGCGCCCCGTCGCCCGCCGCCTGCGCGCTCTCCATGGCCCCGACCAGCGCGTCCTCGCGCAGGGCGCCGCGCGGCGCCGCCGCCGACGCCCGCTCGAAGTCCGCCGCCGCGGCCGCCGGCCGGCCCTGCCGGCGCTCGATCTGGGCGGCCGCGTAGAGCGCGTTCTGCCGCATCGCCGACGGCGCGCCCCGGCGATCGAGCGCACGGAACGCCGCGACGGCCTCGTCGAGGCGCCCGGCCTGGTTCAGCGCCTCGGCGTGGAGATAGCGGAGCTCGTCGTCGCAGGCGCTGGTGTCGGCCTGGCAGCTCGCGTCGCCGCCGCGCGCGGTCCGACGCGACTCCGCGATCAGCCGCAGCGCGCGCTCGGGATCGCCGCCGCGCATGGTGGCGCGCACGGCGCGGGCCGTCGCCTGGCACGCGCGCGCGATCTCGGCGCAGGCGTTCGATCGATCGATCGAGGGCGCCGCGCCGGGGGCCGGCAGGTCTTCGATTGCCTGCGCCTGCGCCTGCGCCGGCGCCGCCGCCGGCGGTTCGGTCCCGGGCGGGACCCAGTCGTAGCTGTCACCGGCCGACACCAGGGTCGTGCGCCCGTCGTCGCGCGTGACCGCGACCCGGCCTTCCGTCACCTCCACGTGCGTCGCCTCGCCGCCGGCCGCGACGGAGAACCGGGTGCCGCGAACCTCGACGCGCGCGTGGCGCGTGACGACCGCGAACGTCTCGTTCGGCTGCCGGTGCGCCACCTGCGCCTCCAGCTTGCCCTCGGTCAGGCGAACCGCGACGGCGCCGGCGCGCCCTTCCAGCGCCAGCCGCCCCGGGCCCACCACCCGCAACGTCGCCCCGCCGTCGACCGCCAGCTCGACGACCGCCCCGGCGCCGAGCGCGATCGGCGCGCCCACCGGGACGCGCATCGCCGCGACCGGCGCGCGATCGCCCACGCTGGCGCCACCCTCGGCGCGCGTCACCGCCGCGTAGCCGACGCGATCGGGTCGGGCGGCGGGCTCGCGCCGGCCGGCGCCCAGCCAGATGACGACGGCCGCCGCCGCCGCGACAGCGCCGAACGCAGGCGCCCACCACGAGCGCCAGCCGCGCGCCGGAGAGGCCGCGGCCGTGCCTGCCAGGCTGCGCTCGATCTCGACCTGCATGCGCCGGATCGCCATCGGCGCCGGACCGGGCGGCACCGCGACGCGCATCGCGGGCGCCAGCCCGCGCCAGAGCGCGGCCCGCTCGCGACAGGCCAGGCAGCCCTCGATGTGGGCGTGGAAGCGGACGCTGTCGGCCGGATCCAGCCGGCCGTCGAGCGCGTCGACGAGGCGCGCCTCGACCTCCGCGCAGCGCAGCCCGGTCACGACTCGCCTCCGGCGCGGTTGAACACGGCGACCAGCCCCGGATTCTGCTTCAGGCGGCGCTCGATGTGCCGGCGGGCGTCGTGGACGCGCACCTTCACGGCGGCCGTCGAGGCGCTCAGGATCGCCGCCACCTCGTCCACCGAGTAGCCCTCCAGCACGTGGAGGACGAAGGCGGCCCGGCGCTTGGGCCGCAGCTCGGCGAGCAGCGACTCCACCAGCGTCAGCGCCTCGCGCGCGGCGATCACCCGCTCGGGGCCGGGCGCCGGCGACGCGGGCTCGAACGCCTCGTCCAGCGACGCCGTCCGCGGCTGGCGCCGGCGCGCCGCCCGCATCGTCACCCGCACCGCGATGCGCGTCAGCCAGGTCGAGAACAGCGCATCGCCACGGAAATCCGGGAGCGAGCGAAACGCCTCGACGAACGCGGTCTGCACCAGGTCCTCGACGTCCGGGCGGGCGCCCACCATGCGCCGCACCACCCGGTGGACGGCGCCGACGTGGGTCTGGAACAGATCGCGAAACGCGGCCGGATCGCGCCGGCGCGCCCGGTCGACGAGGGCCGCGACCTGCGGAGCGGGCGGACGTGACGGGTCGGGCATCTCCCCCACGTCTTCCATAGTGGGCCGGCCCCGGCCTCCGGTTAGCCAGAAAATCGCGGTCACGGCAGCCCCAAGCCGGCGCCGACGGTTCCGGACAGCTGCAGCCGCGACGTGTCGAGGAGGGGCGATCCGGCCACGTCGTAGCGCTGGCCGTTCAGGACGCCCAGGGCCGCCACCCGCGCGAACAGCCAGGCCGGCGCCACGATCGCGACGCGCGCCTCCGCCTCGGCGCCGAGCCCCACCATCACGTTGCGCGTCGAGCGGACGGGGGTGGCGGTGGCGGTGGTCGTGGAGACGTGGATGTAGGTCGCGTCCAGGCAGGGGCCGAGGTAGAGCTGCGCGCGCCCGCCGCCGAACGGCCGCCGCGCGGCGGCGTGCAGCGGGACGATGGTGGCGCTCGCGTCGACCGCGCCGTTCGACGCGGTGGCGGGCCCCATCGCGGCGGTGCCGAGCGCCAGCTCCAGCGTCCGGCGCGGCCGCCAGGAGGCGCGCACCGCCAGGCCCCCGAAGGTCGGCCCGTCGGCGGGGAACGCGACCAGGCCGTACCCGACGTCGAGGGCGAGCTGCGGCGGAGGCGGGGGCGCCGACGCGGGGGCCGGCGGCTGCGGCGGCGGCCGGGCGGGCGCTTCGGCGACCAGCCGTCCGAGCGACGAGCGCGGATCGAGATCGGCGCGCGCCTCCGACAGGGTGGCCCGCAGGACCGCCTGGATCTTGAGGGCCAGCGCGCGGTACAGGTCCTCGTCGCGCTCGGGCCGGGGGACGCTCACGACCAGCGCCTTGTCGGTCGCGAGATCGACCAGCTCGATCTCGATCGAGCCGCGCGCGCCGTGCTCGGCGCGGACGACCGCCACGGCGCGCAGCGCCTCGCCCAGCTGGCGCGCGTCGTCGATGCGCTTGCGCAGATCGCCGGCCTCGCCCGCGGCGCGCGTCTCGACGCGGATGCCGAACTCGTCCAGGTAGACGCGCAGGGCGTCCGCCAGCCGCTGGGCGTCCAGCGACGGCGCCGCGGTGACGACGATCTGGTCGGCCGCCTGCGGCTCCAGGAGCGCGAGCGCCGCCAGCACAGCCGAAGCGACCGTCACCGGCCCATCATAACGACAACCGGCAACGACGACGGTCTCAGAAGTAGCCTCGCACGCCCAGGCCGCCTTCCATCGCCAGGAAGGCGCCCGGCACCAGGTAGAGCGCGGGCGCGATCTCGATGAACACCTCGAGGAAGCTCGGGTGGTTGAAGGTCAGGTCGAGGCCGATGGGCCCGCGCACGCCCACGTCCCAGCAGCCGGACCCGCACGGATCGCCGATGAAGAAGGCGCGGGCGCCGGCGCCGACGTGCCAGTCGAGCTGGGCCTTGCTGCCCGCGACCAGCTTCGACTCCCACAGGTAGTCCGCGTGGACGCTGGTGCTGCCGTAGCCATAGCGGTGGTCGCAGACCAACCGCCCGTCGCGATCGGTGAAGCAGCCGCGTCGGTAGCCGTAGCCGTAGCCGTAGAAGCCGACGCCGAGATCGATCGCGTTGGTCTGGCCGACCCAGATCTTGCCCGACAGGCCGGTCGGATCGCCCACCACCGCGCCCACGCCGTACTGGCGGCTGTATCCGACTTCCGTCGCGCGCGCCACGCCGCTCGCGCACGCGACGGCCGCGATCGTCGTCGCGATCGCGGCGGTTCGCCACAGTCTCGTCATGAAGGGTTCGTGACGTGGCGGCTGCAGAAGGTTAGCTCCCGCCCGAAAACGTCAGCACGTTCAACAACTTCGCGCGCCGCGGTAGAAGTACGCGCCATGAACGCGGCGGTGGTCGTCATCTTCGCCCTGGTCTACCTGGGGATGTTCCTGGGCGAGCTCCCCGGCCTGGCGCTCGATCGGACCGGCGTGGCGCTGCTGGGCGCGATCGCCGTCATCGCGCTCGGGCGGCAGCCGATCGATCGCGCCTGGGCCGCCGTCGACATGCGCACCATCGCGCTGCTGTTCGCGATGATGGTGATCTCCGCGCAATTCCGCCTGGCCGGCTTCTACACGCGGGTCGCGCGCCAGCTGGTGGTGGCGAAGGCGTCGCCGCCGCGGCTGCTCGCGCTGGTCATCGGCGTGGCGGGCCTGCTGAGCGCGGTGCTGACCAACGACATCGTCTGCCTGGCGATGACGCCGGTGCTGGTGGAGGGGTGCGCGCAGCGCAGGCTCGATCCGCTCCCGTTCCTGCTCGCGCTGGCGTGCGCCGCCAACGTCGGCTCGGCGGGTACGCTCATCGGAAATCCGCAAAACATCCTGATCGGGCAGGCGCTCCACCTCTCTTTTCGGGGTTACCTGATCGATGCGGGGGTGCCGGCGCTGCTCGGGCTGGGCGTCACCTGGGCGGTGATCGCCTTTCAGTACCGGGGGCGCTGGGAGCGGGAGATCCCGCCACCGCGGATCCAGGCGCCGTCTTTCGACCGCTGGCAGAGCACGAAGGGCCTGATCGTCACGGCCGCGCTGATGGGCGCGTTCCTGTTTGCCCACCGCCTGCCGCGTGAGGGCATCGCGCTGGTCTGCGCGGGCATCCTGCTGCTGTCGCGGCGAATGGCGTCGCGCGAGATGATGTCGCTGGTCGACTGGCAGCTGCTGGTCCTGTTCATCGGCCTGTTCATCGTCAACGACGCGTTCGAGCAGACAGGCATGCCGGAGCGCGCGGTCGACTTCCTGCGCGCCCGGGGCGCGGACGCCGGGCATCCGGCGGCGCTGTTCGGCATGAGCGTGGCGCTGTCGAACATCGTCTCGAACGTGCCGGCGACGATGCTGCTGTTGCCGCGCGCGACGCACCCGATGGCGGGCGCGATCCTCGGCCTGGCCAGCACGTTCGCGGGCAACCTGATCATCGTCGGGTCGATCGCCAACATCATCGTCGTCACGGCGGCCCGCCCCCTCGGCGTCTCGATCGATTTCAAGGCGCACGCGCGCACGGGCGTGCCCGTGACCGTCGCGACGCTGGCCATCGCCGCCCTCTGGCTGGCCTTGCGGGCGTGAACGCGTCGGCTCAGGTCCTGTAACATTTGCGGCGGCCCGCGCACTCATCGTCATGATCGACGACGAGAGGGTCGAAGCAGGCGGCACGGCCTGGTGGGCCCGGATCCGGCGGCTGCGGGACGGCGCCGCCGCCGGTGGCTGGGCGTTGCTGCCGCTCCGGCTGGTGGTCGGCTTCGGCTTCGTCGCGCACGGCTGGGCGAAGCTGACGCGCGGTCCGGCCGCGTTCGCGACGATCCTGTCGGCGCTGGGGATTCCGGCGCCCACGCCGACGGCGTGGGCGACCTCGCTGCTCGAGCTGGTGGGCGGGATCGCGATCATGCTGGGCGCGGCGGTGGTTCCGGTCGCGGTGCCGCTGATCGTGGTCATGGCGACGGCGCTGTTCGGGGTTCATCTCCGCTACGGCTTCTCGTCGATCCGGCTGCGGGCGGTGACCGCCGCGGGCGCTCAGTTCGGTCCGATCGGGTACGAGTTGAACCTGCTCTACATCGCGGCGCTGGTCGCGCTCGGCCTGGGGGGACCGGGGCCGCTCTCCGTCGATCGCTGGATCGAACGACGATACCGTCGGGGTGGGCCGACGGGTTGACCGCGGGCCTCTCCGCCGTTACGTTGCCGGCCTCATCATGATGGGCCGCAAGCGGCTGGCACTCCTCGGGATCGGGATCATCGGCATGACGGCAGCAGTGGCCCTCGGCGCGACGGAGCGCAAGGACGTTCCCGACAAGTACAAGTGGAACCTCGCCGACCTCTATCCCTCGGAGGCCGCCTGGACCAAGGCGAAGGACGCGCTCGCGAAGCGGGTGCCCGAGATGGCGAAGTTCAAGGGCCGCCTCGGCAAGTCGCCCAAGGACCTGCTGGCCGGGCTGCAAACGATGTTCGACATCGACCTGGAGCTGACGCGGTTGTCGGTCTACGCGAGCGGCCTCTCCGACGAGGACGTCCGGGCGGCGCGGCCGCGCGAGATGAAGCAGTCGGCCGAGGAGCTGGCGACGGCGTTCGCGGCGGCGTCGTCCTGGGTGCGCCCGGAGATCCTGACCGTCGACGCGGCCAAGATCCGGAAGTGGATCGGGCAGGAGAAGAAGCTCGCGCCTTATCGCGTGTTCCTGGAGGAGACGCTGCGCCGGAAGCCGCACACGCTCGGCGTCGGCGAGGAGAAGGTGGTGGCCGAGGCGGGCGACATGGAGCGCGCCGGCGGCGAGGTGCACGGCGTGCTGTCCAACGCGGATCTGCCGTATCCGACCATCAAGCTGTCGACGGGCGAATCGGTGCGGCTGGACGCGGCCGCCTACACGCTGCACCGGCAGGCGCGGTCGCGCGCCGACCGCGACAAGGTGTTCGCGGCGTTCTTCGGCGCGATCAAGACCTACGAGCGGACCATGGGCACCACGCTGGCGGCGAACGTGAAGTCACACCTGTTCGAGAAGCGGGTGCGCAAGTTCGACACCGCGCTGGAGGCGGCGCTGTTCCCGGACAACATCCCGACCACCGTCTACAAGCAGCTGCTCGCCGACGTGCACCGGAGCTTGCCGACGCTGCATCGCTACCTCGCCCTGCGCAAGCGGATGCTGGGCCTGGATGTGCTGCGCTACCAGGATCTCTACGTGCCGCTGGTCGCGAGCGTCGACATGCACTTCCAGCCGGACGAGGCCCGCGGCATCGTCCTCGACGCGCTGGCGCCGCTCGGCAAGGAATACATCGACGCGCTGAAGAAGGGGTTCGAGGGCCGCTGGACGGATTACCTGCCGTCGACGGGCAAGCGCTCGGGCGCGTACTCGACCGGCGTCTACGGCGTCCACCCGTACCAGCTGCTGAACTTCAACGGGCGCTACGAGGACCTGACCACGCTGGCCCACGAGTCGGGCCACTCGATGCACACGTACCTGTCGTACGCGGCGCAGCCGTTCCCGACGTCCGACTATCCGATCTTCGTGGCGGAGGTCGCCTCGACCTTCAACGAGAACCTGCTGATCCATTACATGCTCGATCACGCCAAGGACGACGCGTCCCGGCTGTTCTTGCTCGGGACGCTGCTCGACGGGCTGCGGACCACGCTGTTCCGCCAGACGCAGTTCGCGGAGTTCGAGCTTCAGTTCCACGAGCAAGCCGAGCGCGGCGAGCCGCTGACGGGCGAGAACCTGTCGCAGCTCTATCTGAAGATCGCGCGCGACTACTACGGCCACGACAAGAAGGTCTGTCAGGTGGACGACCTGCTGGCCATCGAGTGGGCCTACGTGCCGCACTTCTATTACGACTTCTACGTCTACCAGTACGCCACCAGCATGGTCGCCTCGACGTCGCTGGCGCGGGCCGTGCGCGAGGAGGCGGAGACCGCTCAGAAGACGAAGACGGGGAAGACCCCCCGGCGCGACGCCTACTTGAAGATGCTGTCGTCGGGCAGCTCGAAGTACGCGATCGACCTGCTCAAGGACGCGGGCGTCGACATGACGACGTCCACGCCGTTCGACGCGGCGATCGCCGAGATGAACGGCACGATGGACGAGATGGAGCGGATCCTGGCGCGCCAGGGCAAACCCGGAGCCGCGGCGGCTCCGAAGCATTAGGGGCAGGCGCCCGGCCAGCGATCCTTCATCGAGCCGTGACCAAGAATTAACCTCCCCTGGACATGACATCACGTACCGTGGATTCCGGGTTGACACAGGATCGGGGAGGCCGAGCGGCACCGGGCGAAGCCAGCGGGGAAGAGACGGGGACCGAAGGCGTGGCTTCGCCCGGTGCGCGTTTCAATCTCGTCAAGGTGTTCACCGCGACGAAGGCGAAGGACCGCGAGTCGATCGGAGAGAAGGTGACGGCGTGGCTCGCCGCCAACGCCGCCGTCCAGGTGGTGAAGGCGATGGTGATGCAGTCGTCGGACGCCGAGTTTCACTGCCTCTCGATCGTCCTCTTCTGCGCCTCCTGATCCACCTCCGGTTCCACCTCTCCCCTTGGGAGAGGTCGAGGGCCGAAGGCCCGAGGGTGAGGGGACGATCAGGAAATACGCTCCTCACCCTTCCCCTCTCCCTGCGGGAGAGGGCAAACGGGCGGCCAGGTCCGCGAGGCCGCGTGACAGGGCGGCGAGCAGCGCCGGATCCGCGACGTCGCCGGCCGCGTCGAGCCGGGCGCGCGTGAACTGGTGCGCGCCGCCGTCGACGAGGGGCAGATTCATCGTCCGGAGCACCTCCGCAAACTGCGCGTGCGCGTGCGCCGCGCCGCCCGGCGACGCGCTCAGCAGCAGCACGGGCTTGCCGAGCGCTTCCAGCGCCGAGACGAGCCAGTCGAGCGCGTTCTTCAGCGCGCCCGGCATGCCGTGCGCGTACTCGGGGCTGGAGATGAACAGGCCGGCGGCGGCCGCGACGCGCGCGCGCAGATCGCGCACCGGCTCAGGCAGCGGCTCGACGTCGAGGTCGGGGCTGAAGGGGGGGAGGACGGCCAGCCCTTCGTAGAGGACCACCTCCATCCGGGGGGGCGCGACACGGGCGGCGGCGCGGAGGATCGCCAGGTTGGACGACGTCGATCGCAAGCTGCCGCAGATGGCGAGGATCGTGCTCGTCGCGGAGGTCATGCCCGTGAGAGGTGTCGAGGCACCGATACATTACAGCGCCTGCGCGCAATTCTTGCGGTGACCTGACTTTCGGGCGCTGCCTTCTGGAAGCGGGCACCGGGCGTGCTTAGACATCGCCTGTGAGCGATGCGACCTACCCGCTACGCGGCCCGATCGCCCTGGGCCAGGGGCTGTCCGCGGCCGAGGCGCGGCAGCGGCTCGAGTCCGTCGGCGCCAACGAGATCCGGCACGGCGTCCGCCCGTCGCGCCTCCGGATGCTGCTCGCCCAGTTCGCCAGTCCCCTGATCTGGTTGTTGCTGGCGGCCGCCGTCGTCTCGGCGGTGCTCGGCGAGATCGCGGACGCGATCGCCATCGGCGTCATCGTGATCGTGAACGCGCTGGTGGGGTTCTTCCAGGAGCAGCGCGCCGAGAACGCCCTGGAGGCGCTGCGCACGATGACCGCGCCGCGCGCGCGCGTCCGCCGCGACGGCCGCCAGGCGGTCATCCCGGCCGCCGAGGTCGTCCCGGGCGATCTGCTGCTGCTGGAGGCGGGCGACGTCGTGGCGGCCGACGCCCACCTGCTGGAGGCCAACCGGCTGTCGACCAACGAGGCGCCGCTGACGGGCGAGAGCGCGCCGGTCGAGAAGGACGCGAAGCCCGCGCCCGGGGACGTGCCGCTCGCCGAGCGTCACGATTCGATCTTCCTGGCGACGTCGGTGGCGACCGGGACCGGGGTGGCGGAGGTGACGGCCACCGGGATGGCGACCGAGCTCGGCAAGGTCGCCGACCTGCTGGCGACCGCCGAGGAGTCGGCCACGCCGCTGCAACGGCGACTGGCCGGCGTCAGTCGGGCGCTGCTGTTCATCTGCCTCGGGATCGTCACGGCGACCGCGCTGGTCGGCCTCGCGCGCGGCCGGGCGCTGCTGGAGGTGTTCATGTCGGCCGTGTCGCTGGCGGTCGCGGCCGTGCCCGAAGGGTTGCCGGCGATCGTCACCATCGCGCTGGCGATCGGCGTGCAGCGGATGTCGCAGCGCAACGTCCTGATCCGCCGCCTGCCCGCCGTCGAGACGCTCGGCAGCGCGACGGTGATCTGCACCGACAAGACCGGCACGCTGACCACCGGCGTGATGACCGTGCGCGAGCTGTGGGGCGGCGACCACCACGCGCTGCTCGCCGCGGCCGCCGCCTGCTGCGACGCCGAGCTGGGCGACGACCGCCGCACCGGCACCGGTGATCCGACGGAGATCGCGCTGCTGGCGGCCGCCGCCGAGCGCGGGATCGATCGCGCCGCGATCGAGCGCGAGCGGCCGCGCCGCCAGGTGAACCCGTTCGACAGCGAGCGCAAGCGCATGTCGATCGCGCGCGCCGACGGCGTCCTTTACGTCAAGGGCGCGCCGGAGATGCTGCTGCCGCTGTGCGCGACGGGGACGGACGGGGCCGCCGAGGCCAACCACGAGATGGCGGAGCGGGGGTTGCGGGTGCTGGGCGTGGCGGTCGGCGACGGGGTCGAGGAGCGCGACCTGCGCTTCCTCGGCCTGGCCGCCATCGCCGATCCGCCGCGCAGCGAGGCGATCGCCGCGGTCGCGGCGGCGCGGGCGGCCGGCATCCGCACCGTGATGATCACCGGCGATCATCCGGTGACGGCCAACGCGATCGCGCGCGAGCTCGGCATCCTGCGCGACGGCGAGGATCCGGCCGAGCGCGTGCACGCGCGGGCGACGCCCGAGGAGAAGCTGGCGATCGTGCGCGGCTGGAAGGCGCGCGGCGCGGTCGTGGCGATGACGGGCGACGGCGTGAACGACGCGCCGGCGCTGCGCGAGGCGCACATCGGCATCGCCATGGGCAGGACCGGGACCGAGGTGACGCGCGAGGCGTCGGACATGGTGCTGGCGGACGACAACTTCGCCAGCATCGTGGCGGCGGTGCGGGAGGGGCGCGGCATCTTCGACAACATCCGCAAGACGCTGGTCTACCTGCTGACCGGGAACGCCGCCGAGCTCGCGGTCATGCTGATCGCGGCGATCATCGGGCTGCCGCTGCCGCTGCTGCCGCTGCAGCTGCTCTGGATCAACCTCGTCACCGACGGGCTCCCGGCCCTGGCCCTGGTCATGGACCCGCCCGATCCGGACGCCCTGCGGCGCCCGCCCCGTTCGCCGGCGGAGCCGATGCTGGGCCGGCGCGAATGGATCGGGATCGTCGCGACGGGGGCGCTGGAGGCGGGGCTGGTGCTGGGCGTCTTCGTCTGGACCCTGCGCCACGAGGACCTCGGCGCGGCGCGCGCGGTGGCGTTCGACACGCTGGTGATCAGCGAGCTGCTGCGCGCGTTCGCGGCGCGCAGCCCGACCCGCGTGTTCGCGCAGGTGGGCGTGTTCACGAACCTGCGTCTGGTGGCGGTCGTGCTGCTGTCGGTGCTGTTCCAGATCGGGCTGCACGAGGTGCCGGGACTGACGCGGCTGTTCCAGCTGCCCAATCTGCCGCTCATCGACCGTGTGCTGCCGCTGCTGCTCGGGCTGGTTCCGGTGAGCGTTCTGGAGCTCCGCAAGCTGGCCCGGTGGCACGCTTCGTGATCAGCTTCGAGTCATGACGGCGCCGCGCACGAGCTGCAGCTGGAGCAGGACGACGAGCGCTGGGGCATCGAGGCCGCGCGCGAGCGAAAGCGGCAACAGGAAGAAGCGAAGCCGCCCCAAAGCCAGGCGAGGGGAAAAAGGGCGTCAATGTCACCCCACCTCGATGATCACCTCTCCCTCTTGGGAGAGGTCGAGGGCCGAGGGCCCGAGGGTGAGGGACTCTCCGGCGCGTGATCGAGGCGCGGATGTCAGATCAGATCGCGCCCCCTCACCCCGGCCCTCTCCCTGCGGGAGAGGGTGACTTGTTTCGCGCAGGCGGCGCGCGGATCGCGGGCGCCGACGCAGGAAATTTGTTGTCGTTCGCGGCGCCGTCGGACAATCGAGGAGGTGCTGACCGTCTCCTACACGCGCCGCCTGAGGTGGTCGCGCGCCTCCGGCGGCGCCATCGTTGAATTCAGGGGGGGCCATGGCGATCACCGACGATCTGCTGAGACCTGACGCGTATCCGCAGGCGACGGGGCAGGTGTCGCTGCGGACGACGCACGCATCGTGGGTGTTCCTGACCGACGGCGAGGCGTGGAAGGTGAAGCGCCCCGTCGATCTCGGCTTCCTCGACTTCCGCACGGCGGAGGCGCGCCGGCGCGCCTGCGAGGACGAGGTGCGGCTCAACCGCCGCCTCGCGCCCGGCGTCAGCGTCTATTTGGGGGTGCAGCCCGTCCACGCCGCGCCCGGGGGGCTCACGTTCCGCGCCGGCGGGCCCGTCGTCGACTGGGCCGTGCGCATGCGTCGCCTCCCGGACGAGGCGAGCGCGGCCGCGTTGCTCGAGGCCGGACGGCTCGGCCCCGCGCACCTGGCGGCGCTCGCCGGCAAGCTCGCCGACTTCCTCGCCGCGGCCCGGCCCGCGCCCGAGCTCAGCGCGCCCGAGATCCTGCGCGGCAACGTCGAGGAGAACTTCGCGCAGGTCGAACCGTTCGTCGGCGACGTGGTGGCGCGCGCGACCGCCGCCGACGTGCGCGCGTTTCAGCTCGACGTGCTGGCCGCGCACCGCGGTCGATTCGCCGCCCGGGTCGGCGAGGGCCGCATCCGCGAGGGGCACGGTGATCTGCGGCTGGAGCACGTCTACTTCTTGCCGCCGCCCGACGGCGTCGTCGCGATCGACTGCATCGAGTTCAACGAGCGGTTTCGCTGTGGCGACGCAGCCGGGGAGGCCGCCTTCCTCGCGATGGAGCTGGAGGCGGCCCGCCGGCCCGACCTGGCGGCCGGCTTCCTGGCCCGCTTCGCGGAGGCGAGCGACGACTTCGGCCTGTACGGCGTCGTCGACTTCTATCTCTCCTACCGCGCCTGGGTCCGCGGCAAGGTGGCCGCGTTCCTGGCGGCCGATCCGGCGGCGGAGGCGGCGCTGCGGGCGCGCAAGCGCGACGAGGCGCGCCGCCGGTTTGCGCTCGCCCGCTCGTTCCTGGGGGTCCCGGCCGACACGCCCTTCGTGCTCGCGGTGGGCGGCGTGATCGGCAGCGGCAAGTCGACCGTCGCGGCGGCGCTCGGAGAAGAGCTGGCCGCGCCTGTGGTCAGCTCCGACAGGACCCGGAAGGCGATCGCCGGCCTCGCGCCGACGGAGCGAGGCGGCCCCGCGCTCTACACCGGCGCGGCGATCGAACGGAACTACGCCGAGGTGCTGCGGCGCGCGCGGCTGGTGGCCGAATCCGGGCGTGGCGTCATCCTGGACGCCACCTTCGCCGAGCGGCGCTGGCGCGAGGAGGCAGCCGAGATGGCGCGGGCCGCGGGCGCGCGCTTCGTGCACGTCGAGACCACCTGCCGGGATCGCGGCGTGCTGCGGGCGCGCCTGGCCGAACGCGGCCGGACGGCGTCGGTCTCGGACGCGACCGATGCCGAGCTGGAGAAGGTCCTGCTCCGCCACGAACCGGTGCGGGCGGACGAGCCGGGGACGCACGTGGCCGTCGATACCGGCGGCGAGCCGCAGGCGGCGCGCGCCGCCGTGCTGCGGGAGCTCGCGCGGGCAGGTGTGGTGGCCGCCGAGGCGCGCCGGGCGTCCTAGCCGGCCCCGCGCGGACCGCGGTTGAGCGACGGCAAGGGAAGAGCTCTCGTCGTCGACGACGGGTGAAATCCGCGGCGCGGCGTGGCGGCCAGCGCGACCCCTTCGCCGGGCGGGGGCGCCCGCGCAGATCGCGCGCGGCGCGGGGCCGGACCGTCAGCGGCGCTCGAGCAGATCGTGCAGCGCGCGCAGGGCGTCCGTCGTGGTGAACACGCCGAGCACCCGGTCACCTTCGCAGACGATCGTCGACCCGAGCTTCCGCTCGAGCATGGTCTCGACCACCTCGCCGACCGGCGTCTCGGGGCTGGCCGTGAACACGTCGCGCACCATCGCTTCGTCGACGCGAACCTCGGTCGGGTTGACGCCCGGCAGGGACTCCATGATCAGGATGTCCCGCTGCGAGAGGACGCCGACCACCTGCTCGCGATCGACGACCGGCAGGTGGCGAATCTGATGCTCCCGCATCGCCTTCACCGCCTTGGACAGCGAGCTGGTCGGCCCGATCGTGTGCACGGCCGGGCTCATGTACTCCCGGACCTCGGGGTACTGGTTGACGGGCGGGGCGGTCTTGCGCTGGCTCATGCCCCGGAGACGCAGCAAACCCGATACCATCCTGCCTGGGCTCACCGGGATCCGGGCCATTTGCCTTAGAATCATCCGTCGCATGAACCAGCCGCTCCGGCTGACGTCGGCCGCCTGCCTGATGCTGACTTGCCTGCTCGCGCCGGCGTGCAAGCAGAGGCCGCTCGCGTCGTGCGGCGGGTCGACCGCCTGCGACAGCGGCGTCAGCAGCGAGGTCCATCTCGACGTCGGTCCGGCGGGCGACGCGGGCGGCGCCGATCGGCCGGGCGGCGAGGCCGGCGCGCTCGACGTGGGCGGCGGCGACGCGGGCGCGACGGGTCCGCTGGGCGCGGTCTGCGTCCCGAACCCGCTGTCGCCGGGCTACGCGTACGTCGGCGTTCCGATCGATTACGACGCCGACGGCGTCCCCGACGGGTCGGACGATTGCCCCGGGCAGAAGGATCCCGCCCAGGTGGACGGCGACGGCGACGGCCTGGGCGACGCGTGCGACATGTGCCCGGGCGGCGCCGACGCCGATCGCGACGGCTTCTGCGACGCCGCCGACAACTGCCCCGCCGTCTGGAACCCCGCTCAGCGCGACAGCGACGGCGACGGTCTGGGCGACGCGTGCGACACCCAGTCTTGCACCGCCGCCGGCGGAATCGACGAGCAGCAGCGCTGGTTGGCGTTGCTGCTCGGTCATCCGGACGTCGCCGACCGGCTCGCCGGCCACCGCTGGCGGCTGGCCGGGGCGCAGCCGTACTGCGCGCCGGGCGACGCCCACGGCGTCGTGCTCACCATCTACGACTACGACGGCCACCTAAACATCGCCGCCAAGCTGGTGATCGACACGGACACGGTCGCCTCGCTCCAGACGACGGCCTTCGACGCCGCCGGCCCGCAGGCGAGCGTCGCCGAGATCTACGACGCCGTCGCGGTCGCCCGCGCCGACGCTGCGGTCATGCAGCGGGTGGCGTCGCTCGGCCCGCTCTACGACACGGTCTTCTTCTTCGAATATTCGAACGACGCCCGATTCGCCGCCTGCGCCGCCGGGCGGTGCGTGGACGTGCTGTTCGAGACGCCCGCGATGAACCCGACCAAGCTCGTGTTCACGGCCGTCGTCGACCTGCGATCGTGCCGCGTGGTCGGCATCGTCGACCCGCCATGACGACCACCGGCCCGCCCGACACGCCGCCCTCGCGCCTGGCGCGCCTGCTGGCCCAGCCGCTGACGCACTTCTTCGCGCTGGGGCTGCTGCTGTTCGTCGCCCACCGCCTGTTCGTCGGGGCGCCGCGCACGGTGGTGGTCACGCCGCAGGTGAAGGCCGAGCTCTCGCGCCTCTACCAGGAGATGAACGGCCGGCCGCCGACCGCCGCCGAGCTGGGCGCCGAGCTGCGCAAGTGGGAGATCGACGAGGCGCTGTCGCGCGAAGCCTTGCGCGATCGGCTCGACCGTGACGACCCGGGGATCCGCACGATCCTCGCGGACAAGATGCGCATGCGCGCGGCCTTCGAGGTGCCGAAGCGCGAGCCGACCGACGCGGAGCTGGACGCCTGGCTGGCGGCCCACCGCGACCTCTACGCGACGGCGCCGGTCTACGACTTCGAGTTCGTCGCCTTCGCGAAGACCGAGCCGCGCGCGCAGGCCGCGCGGGAAGAGTTCGAGAGGGCGCTCGCGCAGGGGAAGGACCCGGCGAGCCTCGGGCGGCCGGTGATCGGCGGCAACCTCTCTGCCGAGGAGATGCGGGATCGCGTCGAGCCCGAGCTGGCGGCGCGCATCCCCGGGCTCGCGCCGGGCGGATGGCAGCGCCTCGAGACGCCGACGAACCTCGTTCTCGCCCGCGTGAAGGGCGTCGGCGGCGGCCTGCCGACGCGGCAGCAGCTGGGGCCTCGCTTGATCGCCGACTGGAAGCGCATCACGCAGCAGGAGGCGGTCGACGCGATCCTCCAGCGCACCGTCCTCGATCGCTACCGCTTCGAGGAGCAGCCGTGAGAGGCGCGCTCCCGGCGCTCATGCTCGTCGCCGCGTCGCTGGCCGGCCCGCGCGTCGCGCGCGCGCATCCGATCGACGCGGCGTCGCTGACGCTGACGGAGGTCGAGCCCGGACGCTTCACGGTTCACTTCCAGACGGGGGCGGGGACGCTGCAGCGCAAGGTCGGGGCGACGCCCGCCGTGTTTCCGACCCAGTGCCGGCTGGAGGGCGCGTCCCTCGATTGCGGCCCGTCGGGCCTGGTGGGGACGATCGCCTTCCCCTGGCTCGAAGGGACGATGACGCGCCTGATGGTGGAGATCGAGTGGCGCGACGGCGCGCGCCTGCTGCGCATCGCGACGGCCGGCGCGCGCACGCTGACGGTCTACGGCGGCGCGGGCGGTCTCGGCGCGCTGGCCCCGGTGGTCGTCGATTACACGCGGCTCGGTGTCGAGCACATCCTGACCGGCTTCGATCACCTGCTGTTCGTCGTCGCCCTGACGCTGCTCGTCCGGAGGCGCCGCGCGCTGGTCATGACCATCACCGCCTTCACGGTCGCGCACAGCCTGACCCTCGCCGCCACCGTGCTGGGCCTGATGAGCGTCCCGACCGCGCCCGTCGAGGCGACCATCGCTCTGTCGATCGTCCTCGTCTGCGCCGAGTGCCTCGGCCCGGCCGATTCGTTCACGCGCCGCGCGCCCTGGCTGGTGGCGTTCGCATTCGGCCTGCTGCACGGGATGGGGTTCGCGTCGGCGCTGATGGAGATCGGCCTGCCCGAGAAGCACATCCCGGCCGCGCTCCTCTGCTTCAACCTCGGCGTCGAGCTGGGGCAGCTCGCCGTGATCGGCGCCGTCCTCGCCGTCCGCGCGCTGGCGGCGCGCTTCCGCCTCGCGCGCCCCGCGCTGACCCGCGGCGTGCTCTACGCGATGGGCGCCACCGCCGCCTTCTGGTCGATCGATCGCGTGGCGGCGGTGTTCGGGCGCTGACTCGGACGTTCACGGCCCGAGGGTCACCGAGCCCGGGTCGAGCGCGACCTCGTAGTAGCCGTGCGGATCCCAGGCGAGCGCCGTCCCGTTCTGCGTCAGCGTGCCGCCGTCGACCTTGACGCGCACGTAGTGACCGGTCGGGAAGTGGGCCGGCAGCGTCCACGTATAGGTCTTGTCGCTGCCCGTCGTCGTCGTCATCGCCTTGGTGACGGCCTTCTGCCCCTGCCAGTACGCGCCCACGTTGACCATCGACCCGAGCCACATGTCGGGCATCGCCTTCGCGTACTTGATGGCCGCCGTCATCTGGCCGATGTCGACCGGCTGGTACGACCCGTCGCTGGTGCTGAAGCCGTGCACGACGTAGATCACCCAGCCGCCCACGCTGTGCGCGTTGTCGATGTTGCCGTTGAACACGCTCGCCTGCTGCCCCTGGGCCGGGATGTAGCAGTTCAGGTTCAGCGGATCGCTGTTGTCGTTGGGCATGACGGGCGTCGCGGGCGAGACGCCGCGGTCGATGAAGTACAGCTGCTGCGCGTACTGCTTGTAACAGGTCGATCCGTTCGGCGCCGCGAAGGTGAGGGCCGGCTTGTTGAACGTCGTCATGATGAACTGCCCGCCCGCCTGGATGTCGGCGAGGGTGCAGGCGCCGTTCGAATCGTGGCTCTTGGTGTGGTTGCCGATCTCGTGGCCGTCGTTCAGCGCCGTCTTCCAGATGGCGTTCTGCGCCTGCGTCCGGTTGGTCCACATGAAGAACGTGTACTGGCCGCCGGCCGCCTGCAGCATCGCGTAGTTCGAGATCTGCGAGTCGTTGTCGTCGTCGAACGAGTAGGTGACGGCGGCCTTGAAGCCCGCCCAGTTGATGACGGTCAGGTTGCCGGGCGTGCCGCTCGGCTTCGGTACGTTGGACGCGCCGGGCGGAATGGGCAGGCCCGACGGTCCGGGCGGCGTTCCGCTGCCGCCCGGGCCGGAGCCGCCTGTGCCGGTGCCGCCGGTCCCTGTGCCGCCTGTGCCGGTGCCGCCTGTACCGCTGCCCGCGTTGCCGCCGCGTCCGCCCGACGAGCCACCGGTCCCGGCGCCGCTGCCGCCACGACCACCGTTGCTGCCGCCCGTGCCGATGGCGCCGGCCGTGCCGCCCCCCGCGCCGGTCACGCCGCCCGCGCCGTCGCCGCCCGTACCGGCCGATGCGCCGCCGCGTCCGCCGCTGCTGCTGCCGCCCGTGCCGATGGCGCCGCCGCTGCTCCCGGCGCTACCGGTGGCGCTCGATCCCGCGGAGCCGGCGGAGGTGCCGCCCGTTCCGGTGGTGCCGCCGGCGCCGGTGCCGCTCGTCCCGGCGGAGCCGCTCGAATCGCCGCCCGTGCCGGTCGCTCCCGCGGTGCCGCCGTCCGGAGGCGTGGACTCGCCCGTGCTGCAACCGATCGCGAAAATGAGGGCCGACAGCCCGAAGCGGGCGAAGAATCTAGGACTCAAGTGAGCCTCCGTTCGTCTACGTTTGGCGGGAGCGACAGTTTGGCGGCGGGCTCCCGACGGCAAAATTCCCGGGCGCGTTCCGAATGATCGCCCACATATGCGCCACCTGCCCCGACGACGCCTCTCATTTGTGTCGGACGCCCTCTCATTTGTGGCGAGCTCTCCATCTTAAAGGTTGGCGAGGCGGCGCGCGATGTGCGGCCAGGTGCGCCGGATTGGCGCGGCGCGCGGCTGCGATCGCGATCGGTCTCGCCGGCGCGATCCTCCTGCCGCTCTCCTGCGGCCATGCCGCCGGAGGCGGATCGGTGACGGTGCGCGACGATCTTCCCGGCGCGCTGCGGCCCTGCGCCGCGCCGGCCGCCGCCGTCGATCCGGATCGCGTCGTGAGCGGCGCGGTCGGGGAGAGGCTGGCCGTGCGCGGCGTCCTGGTGCCCGACGCGGTGCTGTCGTCGTGCACCGAGATGGCGTGCCGCGAGTTGGATCGCGCCAGGCATCTGAGCCGCGGCGTCGCGTGCTGCAACGGGTGCAGCGCGGGTCTGGCGTTGCGGCGCCTGGGGGATGCGCCGGCGCCGCCCGGCGTGGCGACCAGGGTCCGCGTGCGGCTGCGCGGGCAGGCGGAGCCGCTCAGCCAGCGGATCAAGGACTGCGAATTCGCCGCCGGCGTCGCGCGCGCTCATCCGGAGGTCGTCGTGACGGGCGTCGTCAGATCTGCGCGGACCGAAACCGGCATGCCGGTCCGCGTGCTCGACGACGCCGAGCTGTGCGCCACGGGCAGGTGGTCGGCCGCTGGCTCCGCGCCGCCGCGCCCGCCCGACGGGCCGTGGCAGCCCGATCACTCGAACCCGATCGAGCTGGGCCCGATCGAGCCGCCGCCGGCGGATCGCCGGCGCGTTGAAACCTCTGCCGCGCGCGGCGTCACCGTTTGGTTCATCGCGGCGCGCACGTCCTCACCGAACCGAAACGGCGGCCGGCGTCCGGCTTCGATGATCGTCGGCATTCGCCTTGCTGGATATGTCGCTGGTTACGGGGCGGGGGACGGAGATGGAGATGGGGCGAGTCCGTAGGGGGATCGAAGCGGCGGCGATCGTCGCGCTGGTGGGTGTGGGCGCGTGCGGCGGCGGCGGGGGAGACGGCAACCGGCCGCCGGGTGGGGGCGGCGCGCCGGGGGGGAGCCTGAGTCAGCGGCCGTCCCCCGCCTTCCCGCTGTTCGACGACACGCGGGTCCATGACATCTCGCTGACGATGAGCGCGGCCGACTGGCAGTCGATCATCGACAACTCGCAGGGCGACACCTGGTTGCACGCGTCGGTGTCGTACGACGGCGTGGTCGTCGACGACGTCGGCGTTCACCCGACCGGCGAGAGCTCGCGCTTCGCCGGCAACGTCAAGCAGTCCTTCCGCATCAAGTTCGACGCGTTCGACGGCATGGGGAAGTTCGGCGGCTACCAGGACGTCAACGTCAAGGGCGAGTACGACGACGACTCGATGATGCGCGAGCGGCTGGCGATGTTCGTGTTCGGCACGCTGATGCCGGCGCCGAAGCTCGCCCACGCGCGCGTGGTGGTCAACGGCGACCTGCGCGGCCTGTTCACGGTGCGCGAGGACTGGGACAGCACCTCGATCGCGGAGCACTTCAGCGAGCCGGTCGGGCCGCTCTACCGGCTGCGGCCGCTGCTGCCGACCGACGATCCCTACAAGTACGAGGACGATAACCAGATGACCTACGTCCCCGTGCCGTGGGAACGACACATCAACATGGCGGCGCGCGGCGACGAGGTCATCGCCCCGTTCCTGCAGGCGCTGTCGATGAACCCGGCGCCGCTGGACAGCGTCGCAGACGTCGACGACCTGCTCGCCTACCTGGCGGGCGACGCCATCTGCATGCTCACCGACGGCTTCACGGGCGACACGGGCGTCGCCGACCACTTCCAGTACTTCGATCCCCAGTCGGGCAAGTTTTTCATCCTGCCGTGGGATCCGGACAATTCGTTCGCGTCGCACGGCGAGGCGCCGGACCGCTACCTCTACGCGCGCTTCAGCCGCAACACGCTGGCGACCGTGATCCGCGATCAAGGCGACTGGCGCACGCGCTACAAGCAGAAGATCGCCGACGCGATGGCCAAGATCCCCGCGGCCATGCTGCAAGCGCAGGCTGACGCGATCTACGCGCAGATCAAGGACGCGGCGCACGAGGATCCGATCAAGGCGTTCCCCAACGACACCTTCGACTGGAACCTCGGCTACGTGAAGGACTTCATCGCCGCGCGCTACGCGTACCTGCAGACCCAGGTCGCCAACTAGCCGTTGCCGTCGCTGTCGTCGCCGTCGCCGTCGGCCACGGTGTACGCGACCCAGTCGCCGGCTTCCGGGGGTCCGGGTATTCCTTTTGGGGGACAGATTCGATGAAGTGACCGCTACGCGACCATCGTCGCCTGCGTGCGGGCCTGGCATCCTCGCCCGTCAGCGCTGGAGTGCTCGGCCTGCTCTCCGGGGGCGAGGAGCGGCCCTTCAGCTCCCCCAAAAGGAACCCCCGGCCCCCTCGCGCCGGCTCCCCGTGCTTGTTGGCCATCAACCACGACCGATTCCAGATCCGTTCGACTCGATAGTCGGCTGCGCGCAAGATGGATGAGGAGGCGGCGTCGCGCGGGCCTTCAGCCGATGATGCAGCGGAAGGTGACGGTGACGTTCATGATCGTGCCGGCCGTGATCGCGTCGCACTTCGGGCCGTAGATCTCGATCGCCGTGTGAGACGCGTTGGTGTAGTCCCAGCCGTCGGCGTGGTTCTTGTCCTGCGAGATGGGCGCGCCGTCGCCGAAGACGTCGATCTGATCGACGCTGGTCATGGCGTTCGGGGCCGTTCCGATGTCGAACTTGCAGCTCGCCACGCGCCCGAGGATCGCGTTGAGCGCGGTCACCAGCGACGCCGTGTCCGTGACCGAATAGAACGACGTCGCGGCGCCGGTCTGCGGCATGCCGCCCGCCACCGCCATCGCGTTCAGCGTCGAGTCTGCGCCGGTCATGCCCACGCCGACGACGAAGACCGGGATGCCGGCGCCGGCCGCGGCCGCGACGGCGTCGGTGGCGGCCTTGTCCTCGGCGGGGTTGTCGGTCATCGTGCAGGCGTTCGACGGGTTGGTCAGGCTGCAGCCGGCCGGGCAGTTGGGCAGGCCGTCGGTGGCGAGCAGCAGGTACTTCTTGTTCGTGTCCGAGAGCCCCATCAGGTAGGCGGCGCCGGTCGCGACCGCGTCGCGCGTCGGGGTGTTGCCGCCCGGCTTGGTCGCGCCGATCGCGCTCATGATCGCCGACGCGTTGCCGTTCTTGACCGCGACCGCGGGCGCGCCGTTGGCGCCGCAGTGGCCGTTGTCGGAGAAGAACTTGAGGCCCCAGTTGACGGTCGTGTCGGTCATGCCGACCACCTGGTTCAGCGCGGCGGTCACCTGGCTCCACTTCGACTTCGCGCCGCAGTTGCTGGTGCACGTCCCGTCGGCGGAGTCATCCATCGAGCCGGACTTGTCCTGGACGATCAGGATGTCGGGCGGCAAGCGCGTCGCGCCCGACATGACGGCGGCGCAGTTGGCGTCGGGGTTGGACGTGCCGGAGCCGCCCGTCCCCGTCCCGCCGCCGCCGAAGCCGCCCAGGCCGATGTGGCCGCCGCTGCCGAGCGGCGTTCCGAGAGGACTGCCTCCGGTCTCGCTCGGGCTGAACGAGCAGCTGCACAGGAAGAGACCGAGGGCCGCGGCCAGACGGGGAGCGTTTCTCGACGGGAGCGTGCGCGCGATCATCTTGTACTGGACCTCTCATCGTCCAGTGCCGCGCGCGCATGAGGACCCGGTCAACAATCGAGGACGATCGCCTCGGGCGCGAACCCCCGCCGGTCACGGCGTTGACGGCGCATCCTTCCTGACCGTCCGAGACGGTCACAACGGTGGCGCGCGCCTCGTCACCCGGTCGACGGCGTCGGCGATCGCGCCGATGGTCAGCGGGCGGCGCAACGTGCCGGCGAGCGGCGCGGGGGGCGCGTCGGCGGCGCGGGCGGCGTCGGCGCCCGTGACGGTCAGGATCGGTACGCGCGCGTTCGCCAGGGCGGTCCGCTGGCGATCGTCGACCACCTGTCCGCCGACGTCGAGGATCAGCAGCGCCGGCCGCGGCGCGCGCCGCAGCGCCAGCCGCGCCAGCGCGTCCTTCAGCGTCTCGAACCCGATCGCGTCGTAGCCCCGTTCGATCAGCTCGGCCCGCAGATAGGCGCGCGGCCAGTGGTCGGCGTTCACGATCCAGACGCGCGGCCCGCTGGGCGGCGGCTCCGGCGCGGCGGTCATCGACCTCGGCCCCGCTACTCGGGGGTGACGGTGACGAACCGCGTCCCGGAGGCGTTGGTGACGCGCAAGAGGTGCGCCTTCTTGCCCGAGCGCATTGCCGCGGCCGCATCGTCCACCGTCGCGATCGGCTTCTTGTCGATCTCGCGGATCACGTCGCCGACCGCCAAGCCCGCCTTGTCGGCCGGCGAGCCTTCCTCGACCTCGGCCACCACCGCGCCCTTGGTCGCCGGGGGCAGCCCCAGCGACTGCGCGATCGGCGCGGTGAGCGTCTGCAGGGCGACGCCGATGTGCGCGCCGCCGGTGGCCGCCTCGGCCTGGCTGGGGTATTCGCCGATCTTGAGCTGCACCGAATGTGTGGCGCCGTCACGGACGTAGTCGACGCCGGCGCTCGCGCCGATGGGCTGGTCGGAGATGTTCGCCACGACGTCGCCGCCCGTCTTCACGGGGCGCCCGCCCAGCTTCGTGATCACGTCGCCCGGTTTGATCCCGGCCGTCGCCGCCGGCCCGCCGGGCGTCACGGCGGCCACCAGCGCGCCCTCCTTGGGCAGGTTCTTGCCCAGCTTGTCGAGCAGCTCCTTGGGCGCGTCCTCCATGCCGATGACGCTGACGCCGATGAACGGATAGCGGACGCGGCCTTCCTTGATCAAGGTGCCGGCCACCTGCGACGCTTGATTGATCGGGATCGCGAAGCCGTAGCTGCCGCCCGGCCCGACGTTGATGAGCGTGTTGATGCCGAGCACCTCGCCCTCCAGGTTCACCAGCGGGCCGCCCGAGTTGCCGGGGTTGATCTCGGCGTCGGTCTGGATGTACTTGCGGACGCGCTCGCCGGACTGGAAGCGGAAGCGGCTGCCGGTCTCGCCGGTGCCGCTGACGATGCCGGCGGTCACCGTCTGATCCATGCCGAGCGGGCTGCCGACCGCGATCACCCACTCGCCGATGCGCAGCTTGTCCGAATCGCCGATGCGCGCCGCGACCAGGCCCGACGGCGGCTTCTCGAACCTCACCACCCCGACGTCGGTCAGCAGATCGGTCCCGACGACGCGGCCCGGGAACGTCCGTTGATCCGGGAGCTTGATGGTCACCTTGCGAACGCCGTGGACGACGTGGCCGTTCGTCAGGATGTTCCCGGATGTGTCGATGATGACGCCCGAGCCCGTCCCCTGCATGCGCGGCGACGGCATCTCCTGATCGGGTACGTCGAAGAAGTGGCGCAGGAAATCCGGCAGGTCGGGGGGCGCCTCCTGGCGCTGCCCCCGCGTGCCGGCCGTCCCGCGCGGGGCGGGCCCCTCGACGTCCAGGCGGACGACGCTGGGACGGATCGCCTGAGCGGCGGTCGCGAACGCGTCGGAGAGGGCCTGCGCCGCCGCCGACGGTTCGACCTTCGGCGTCACCGTGTTCGACCCGGGCGCAGCGCCGGGCGCCGGCTGCGTCGAGCTCGCGGCGAGCGCCTCCGGCTTGTGGAAGAGCGAGCGCCGCCCGCAGGCGCCCGCGCCCAGCGCCGTCGTTGCGAGCAGCGCGAGACCGGCTACCGATCGGAGAGAAAGCATGATCGCACGATAAGCAGAGCCTTGCCGCGAACCAGATTGGGGCGCACCCCGGGCTGACGAATCTTGGGGCGCACCCCGGCTGACGAATCCGGTCGAGCTCTGAAAAGTCGGGGCGCGGAGGAATAGGCGGTCGACTCGCACCGGTTTCCGATGAGCTATGGAAGAGAGCGACACCGTTTCACCGATCGAGCTCCTGTCGGTCGCGTCGCACGAGCTGCGAACGCCGCTCGCCGTGCTGACGCTGAGGCTGGATTCGGTCCTCCGTCAGGCGAAGCGCCTGGGACCGGGAACCGAGAAGCTGACGGCCGGCGTCGAGACGGCAATTCGCCAGACCGCGCGCCTGTCGCAGCTGATCGACGAGCTGCTCGACGTCTCGCGGATCGCGAGCGGCCACCTGACGATCGAACGCGAGGAGGTCGATCTGTCGCGCGTCGTCGACGACGTCCTGACGCGGCTGCGGGACTTCATCGAGCGCGGCGGCTGCTCCGTCGACCTGCGCGCCGAGCCGTCGGTGTGGGGCCTGTGGGACCGCCTCCGCCTCGAGCAGGCCCTGGTCAACCTGCTGACCAACGCCGTGAAGTACGGCGGCCCCGGGCGGATCGAGGTGTCGCTGTCGGCGACCGAAGGGGAGGCGCGGCTCGCCGTCCGCGATCACGGTCCGGGGATCCCGGCCGAGCAGCAGGGCCGCATCTTCAACCGCTTCGTGCGCGCGGCGCCGCGCGACGTGCGCGGCCTCGGCCTCGGACTTTACATCACGCGCGAGATCGTCGAAGGCCACGGCGGCCGGATCCGCGTCGAGAGCCACCCGGGCGAAGGGGCCGTGTTCGTGGTCGAGGTCCCGCGCCGCTGACCCCGCGGCCCGCTCCGATCCCCTCACGCTCCGATCCCCTCACACTCCGATCCCCTCACACTCCGATCCCCTCACACTCCGATCCCCTCTCCCCGCGAAGCGGGGAGAGGGTTAGGGAGAGGGGCCGCCGGCTCCGATCCCCTCTCCCCGCGAAGCGGGGAGAGGGTTAGGGAGAGGGGCCCTCAGGCAACAAAGCGGGAGAGGGCGACTGACTGCCGTCGAGCCAACTTAAGGGCTGCAGCCCTTCTTCTTCGGGTTCTTGCAGCAGTCGAGGGCGGTCTTGGCCTCCTTGGCCTTGTCCTTCGCCGCCTTGGTGTCGGTCTTGGCCTTGTCCTTCAGCGGCGTCTCGCAGTCCGTCTTCTCCTTGCCCTTCTTCTCCTTGCAGCTCGAAAGATCGGGCTTGGCGGCGGTCTTGGCGGCGGCGTTCGCGTCGTCGACCGCCTTCTGCTTCTCGGCGCAGTCGGGCTTGGCAGCGGGCGCGTCCGCGGCGCGCGCGACGGAAGCGGAGGCGCCCAGGAACGCGGCGCAGACGATGGCCATCAGGGTCCGTTTCATCTTTGTCATCTCCTTGTCCTTGTCTTTGTCGTCGGTGTCGTCGGTCAGTACGTGAGGGTGAATTCGTTCTCGGGATCGGTCTTGAAGCGGTCCGCGTAGGGCGAGTAGGTCTGCACCACCACCCGTTGCTCCTCGGGAAAGAAGCGCATCAGGCGCAGGAAACCTTCGCCGCCCAGGGCTCCGGTCTGGTAGTTCGCGAGCAGCTGGTGGACCTTGGTCCCGTCGCCCCGGACGCTGGTCAGCCGTCCGACGCCGTCGCTCAGATCGTGGCCGCAGAGGACGAAGCGGATGTTGTCGTTGCGCGCGACCAGCTTCCGCCAGATCTCCTCGCCGTCGTTGACGTCGCCGGCGTGGGTGTCGGTCAGGTAGCGGTGGGGATTCCAGGGCTGATCTGCGCGCGCGACGTGATCGTAGCGGGTGCCGTCCGAGTCGAGGTAGGCGTGGGTCACCACGATCGCGGGCAGCGTCGCGTGGCGCTTCGCGATCGCGTCGGCCCAGGCCAGCACCGCGTCGCGGGCGCCGAACTCGAGCGACAGGACCAGCCAGGGGCCTCCGGGCGCGTCGACGATCTCGTAGCTGTCCTCGATGCGCCCGGGCTCGAAGGTGCCGCGGAACCAGGCGTGGGCGGCGAACCCGGCGGGCGGAAAGTAGAGGCTCATCGACCCGTCGCGGCTGACCACCGGGCCGGCGCGCCGGTAGTCGTGGTTGCCGGCGGAGAGCACGTAGGGGACGACGCCGTCCAGCTCGTGCAGGCTGCGCGCCGCCGCCTCCCACTGCCTGGGCTCGTCGGCGTCGACGATGTCGCCCTCGTGAACCACGAAGGCGATCCGTTCGGCCGCTCGGCGGCGCACGATCCAGTCCGCCTGCGCCGCGAGGATCTCCGGATGCTCGGCGGCGTAGTACTGGGTGTCGGGGAGCACCACGATCGTGAAGGACGGCCCGGCTGGCACGGCGGCCGCGTCGCGCGTGGAGACGTCGCAGACCGTGGCCAGCACGGCGCACGCCGACAACGAAATTAACGATCGGGAGCGAGGTGTTGAGAATTTGAACATCGCCAGGCGCCGCGGCGGGCCGCGCGACGGCGTGAGCAAGCGACGCGCCAAGGCCGCCCGCGGTCGGGGCGGTAGCACGCGAAATGCATCGGTCGCGCGGCATGCGCCCCGCGTACGCCGCATCGCTGTTGCTCGGATCACTGGTCGCGCTGCCGGCGCGCGGCGCCGCGCCGCCCGCCGGGCCGTTCTGCTCGGGCGCCTACGCCGACGAGCTGATCACGCTGTCGGCCGACGCGCGGGCCTTCGATCGGGGGCCCGAAGCCGTGTTCTCGTACTGCGCGCGCAACACGGCGACCTACGAATGCCTGTCCTACGGCGCCGACGGCAGCATGCGCCGCGAGCGGCGGAAGGCGGTGCTGCACGGCACCGCGTTCGCGTACCGCAAGCAGGGCGCCGACACGTTGCTGCTGACGAACGATCACGTGGCGGCCTGGCCGGCGGTGACCGACGCGCAGCACCCCCTCGAGGGCATCCCGGCCGGGTGCAAGAAGGTGTCCGAATCGCTGGCGCTGGTCGACGACGAGTACGACAACTATGCGCGCGACGACGTCCCGGTGACGCGGGTGGTGACCGACCCGCAGCTGGACGTCGCGATCCTGAAGACGCCGGCGTCGTTGCACGTGATGCCGTGGAAGGTCGGGAAGAGCGCGGCGCTGCGCGAGCGGAACGTGGTCGAGGTGCGCGGCTTTCCGCTGGGCGCGTTCCGGGCCACCAACGTCGGCAAGGTGATCTCCGCGCTCGACCATGACGACTACGGCGACTGGGACCACGACGACTTCGTCGTCGACGCGCTGCTGTCGTCGGGCAACTCCGGATCGCCGGTGCTGGCCGTGTCGTGCGCGACCGGCGAGTACGAGCTGGTCGGGGTCTTCCACGCCGGCTACAGCGCGGGCAGCGCGCTGAACGTGGTGGTGGGCATCGACCAGGTCCGGGAGATGATGACCACGCTCAAGCGCACGCCGCGCAGCCACCGGGACGACGCGCTGGTGCTCGACGGGACGGCGCGCGCGGCGGTCCAGAGCGCGCTCGGCACCGCCGGCGAGATGTTCTTCCCGTTCGGCGCGTCGGTCGCGCTGGTGCGCGCGGCGCCGGAGGGCGCGCTGCTGTTCGCGGTGTTCGCGAAGGACTTCCCGCTCGACGCCGAGCCGGTCTTCGTCGCCGAGGACGTCGCGGGCGAGGCCACGGCCTTCGGCCGGCCGGGACGGATCTGGTTCGGGTCGCCGCGCGGGCTCAAGGCGTACGACCGGTCATCGCTCGACGCGGACGCGCAGCAGCAGGCGGCGCGGGCCCTGGAGGCGCTGCGCGGCGACGCGTTCAACACCGCCGCCTACCGGGGCGCGAGCGCGCCGGACCTGGGATCGCGCCAGGCCTCGGATCGCGTCCGCCGCATGGGCAAGGCGCTCACGCGCACCGGCGCCACCCGCGGCGAGCTGCTGGCGGCCATCGCCGACCTGGCCGACAAGCTCGCGCCGGCGGCGGGCGAGCGGGGGACGTCGTTCGGCGGGCTGCTGGCGAAGGCTCCGGTCGCCACCGCTCGCTGATCGTTCGAGGGTCGACGCCTGCACCCCCGCAGCTGTTTGCCCTCTCCCACAGGGAGAGGGACAGGGTGAGGGAAGGAACTTGATCGCGCCTCGCGTCTCGCAAGGCTGGCCTCACCCCGACCCTCTCCCGCAAGCGGGAGAGGGGGATCAGATCACAGATTCCCTCGCCCCGCGAAGCGGGGAGAGGGTTAGGGAGAGGGGCCGTCAACTGTCATCGGCGGCGCCGATCTTCTTGGCGAGGGTCTGGCGGGTGATGCCGAGGTGCTGGGCCGCGAGGGTGCGGTTGCCGTGGCAGATCTCCAGCACCCGCCGGATGTGGGCCAGCTCGATCTGCTCGAGCGTCGGGATGGCGCCGCCGCTCTCCGCGGCGCGGGGCGGGGTGGGGGCGGGGGGCGCGGCCAGCGCCGCCGCCACCAGCTCGGGCGGAAGATGGGACGGCCGCAGGAGCTGGTCGTCGTGCATCAGGGCGGCGCGGTTGATCACCGCCTTCAGCTCGCGCACGTTGCCGGGCCACCGATACGCGGACAGGAGGCCCAGCGTCTCGGGCGCGACGCCTTCGAAGCGGCGCCCGAACTCGCGCGCCGCCAGCTGCAGGAAGTGCTCGGCCAGCGCGGCGACGTCCTGCGGCCGCTCGCGCAGCGGCGGCAGGCGGACGGTGATCGCATCCAGCCGGTAGTAGAGGTCCTCGCGCATCGTGCGCGCCGCGACCATCGCCTTGAGGTCGCGGTTGGTCGCCGCGATCACCCGCGCGTCGACCCGCCGCACGGACGTCGAGCCGACCCGCCTGAACGTGCGCTGCTCCAGGAACGTCAGCAGCTTGGCCTGGGCGCTCATGCCGAGATCGCCGATCTCGTCGAGGAACAGGCTGCCGCCGTCGGCGATCTCGACCAGCCCCAGCTTCCGCTCGCGCGCGTCCGAGAACGCGCCCCGTTCGTGCCCGAACAGCTCGCTCTCCACCAGCGTCTCCGGGATGGCCGAGCAGTTCAGCTCGACGAACGGCCCGGCGGCGCGCGCCGAACCGTCGTGCAGCATGCGCGCGATCGCCTGCTTGCCGGTGCCGCTCTCGCCCGTGACCAGCACCATCGGGACGGAGCTCCCCGCGATCACCTGCACCTCGCGCAGGATCTCCGTCATGCGCGGCGCCGCGTGAACGAAGGCGCCCGCGTCGGTCCGCTTCCGTTCCTGCTCCGTCATGTAGGCCACCCGCTGCTCCAGGCTGCGGGTGCGCGCGGCGTTGCGCACCGCCGCGACGATCTCCTCCAGCTCGAACGGCTTCTTGATGAAGTCGTAGCCTCCCAGCTTCATCGCCGCGACCGCGCTCTCGATCGAACCGTGCGCCGAAATCAGGATCACCTTGGCGTCCGGCGCCTCCTGCCGCATGCGGCGCAAGATGTCGATGCCGTCCGCGTCGCCCAGCACCAGATCCAGCAGCACGATGTCCGGCCGATCCTCCTGGAAGCGCAGCCAGGCCTCGCTGCCCGACGCGGCCACCGTGACGTCGAACCCCTCGCGGGCCAGCGTCGTGCGCAGCGACTGCCGGATCAGCGCCTCGTCGTCGGCGATCAGGACCGGAACGCTCATCGGATGATGGGGAGCTGCACCTCGAAGGCGGCTCCCGTCCCTTCGTGGGGGGGGCGATTCTCGGCCACGATTCGCCCTCCGTGCTCGAGCAGGATGTTCTGGCTGACCGCCAGGCCGAGCCCGTGCCCCTCGGCCTTGGTGGTGAAGAACGGCTTGAACAGCTCCTTCAGCTTGGTCTCCGGGATCCCGGGGCCGCGATCCGCGACACGAATGGAGACCTGGTCGCGCCCGAGGAGGTGGGTGCGGCGCGCCGTCAGCTCGACGCGGCCGCCGGACGGCGCCATCGCCTCGGCGGCGTTGACGATCAGGTTGACCAGCGCCTGCGTGAACAGCAGCGGATCGACCTCCACCGGCTGCAGCTGCTCGTCTTCGTCGCGATCGACGCGCACGGCGCAGCGGGCGAGCACCGGCTGGGCCGCGTCCAGCGCCGCGTCGAGCAGGGCCTTGACCGTCGCCACCTCGACGCACGGGGCGAGGGGGCGCGCGTAGTTCACCAGCCGCCGCACCAGCCCTTCGACGCGGGTGATCTCCTTGTTGAGCGCCTCGGCCGTCTCGAGCACCTCGAGGCCGCTCGCGTCGGCGCCGCCCTGCCGGGCGAGCAGCTGCACCGCAGCCTTCATGCCCGCGAGCGGGTTCAGGACCTCATGGGCGAGCTTCGCCGCCAGCTCGCCGACCGCCGAGAGCTTCTCGCTCTGCATCAGCCGGCGCCGGTGCTCGACCAGCTCGGCGTCGGTCGCCTCCAGCCGCTCCACCAGCGCCCGCACCTGATCGCCCAGCGCCTCGACGCCGGCGCGGCCGGGCGCGACGTGGATGCTGGTGCGCTCGGTCGCCGACTGCACCTGCACCTCCAGCTCGTAGATCGGCTTGGTGATCCGCCGCGCCCAGAGAAAGCCCGCCAGCAGGCTGGCGAGCGCGCCCGCGATGCTGGTGCCGACCAGCAGCCAGCCCAGCCGGCCCACGTTCGTCTCGGTCTCGGCCAGCGTGCGTTCGGCGTTCAGCCGGGCCATGCGCCCGAACTCGTGAAACAGGTCGCGCAGCCGCTGCGCGCGCGCGTGGTTGGTCTCCAGCGTCACCGTCGCCTGCTGCCGCTGACCCGAATCGTGCAGCGCGATGGCGGCCTTTCGCGCCTGGTCGTAGGCGGCGTACTCCTTCTCGATCTCGTCGAGCAGCTGGCCCGACTTGGCGTCCGCCATCTTCGTGTGCGCGCGCGCCAGCCAGGACTCGAAGGCGGACTTGCTGCTCTGCAGCTCCGCGAGCCAGGTGGGGTCGTCGGTCAGCAGGTACTCCGCGACGAACCCCTTCTGGTACTGGAACGCGCTCATCGCCGCGGTGTCGTCGATCAGCGCCAGCTGCTGGGTCACCACCACCCGGGTCACCGCGGCCGTGTTCTCCAGCGACGACAGCCCGACCGCGCAGACCACGCCGATGGCGAGGGCGGTGCCGAGCGACGCGAGCGCCAGGCGGGCGGAGAGGGCGGCGGTTCGGCGTTTGGGCGCGAGGGGCATCAGGGCGCTCGTCGCATGAGCATGGACGATCCGATCCGTGACGGCGGGAGAAATATCGTCAGCGGCTCCCGCGCGCAGCGCGGGAGCGCCGCTACATTCTGCGAAGTCGCCGCAAACCGCGCCTGCGGCGCGGAGCGGCTAGCCGGCACGCCTCGTCCATAGATGGACGAGCACCCAGATCAGGCTTCCCAGCGCGAGCCCGCCCGCGACGCCGTGCAGGGTCATGTGCGCGCCGCTGTCATCAGCCGCCATTGGGGCCCGGCCCGGCGACCTCGCTGAACGACCAGAAGTCACTGCGCAGCGTCGTCAGCCCCTCGTAGAGGCGCGGCCTCGCGGACTCGATCAGGAAGGCGAGCTTGCGCATCAGCGCGTCGGCGTCGAACGGCTGCAGGCGCCGCGAGGTCACCTCGATCGGTTCGACGATCGCCTTCTCGCGCTCGCACAGCACCCGCGCGATGGCGACCGGCGGGCCGCCCTTCTTCGTGAGCGGGTGAAAGCGCACCTCCAGCACCCTCATCGCCGCATGAACCGCTGCAACCATTTCGGACGCGCGCGCGGGCGCCGGCGGCTGTACGGCGCCTCCGTCCACATGCGGACGAAGAGCCAGCTGAGGGCCGCCATCACGACCGACCACTCGACGGTTCGCCAGACCATGTCCGCCGCGGTTGCAAACGACGTTCCCGTCGCGGTCGGGGAGATTGCCGCCGCAGAAGGCGGCGCCGGCGCGCGCGGCTCCGCCGGGGCTCGTCAAACAATCGAACGTCCGGCGGCCGCGCCGGACGAATTTCTTCCGGCGGCCGCGGCCCGCGCTGAGGACGCCGGACGGATCGCGCGGCATCTCGATTGCTTCGCGTGAGCGCACAACATGATCGAGATCGACCTGGCGAAGACCCCGACGGCGCCCGGCGCCGCGTTGCTGTTTCTGACCGCCGTGGCCTCGGGTTGCGGGCACGGGGTCATGCGTCCCGGCCCGCAGGCCCGCGTCGTCTCGGGCGAGCCGCAGGCGGCGTACTCCATCGTGGAGGGCGTGCGCTGCTCCGCGGACGTCGGCGCGTGGCGCAGCAAGGTCGACGATCTGCCGGGCGGCGTCGTGCCGGTCAAGGTCTGGATCAAGAACGAGAGCGGGCACGCCCTCCGGCTGCTCGCCGAGGACTTCGTGATGGTCGGCAAGAGCGGCCACAGCTACCGTCCGGTTCCGGTGGTCGCGCTGGCCGGCGAGGGCGCGGGCCCCCGCGACATCGAGCCGATGTACGCGTCGTCGAAGTTCTACGTGGCGCCGCGGCTGCACGACGTCTACTCGAGCCTGGAGCCGTGGCGGGCGCCGCTGCAGCGGGACGAGCAGCTCTACGACCGGCAGTTCAAGCGCTGGGGGAAGCGGCGGCCGACCCTGCAGATGATCCGGATGGCGCTGCCCGAGGGCGTGCTCGACGACGGCGGCATGATCTCCGGGTTCCTCTACTTCGAGAGCCCGCTCGACGCCGAGAGCAAGGTCAACTTCGAGGCCGACTTCGGGCGCGACGACGGCTCGGGGACGGTCGCCGCCATCGAGATCCCGTTCCGGATCGAGTGACGCGCGATCAGGCGGTGGCGTCGAACCAGCGCGTCACCGCGGCGGCGAACAGGGCCGGCTCCTCGACGAACGGCTGGTGACCGCTCTGTTCGAAGATCTGCAGCGTCGCGGTCGGCAGGCGCGGCGCCACCTCGTCCCACAGCACGTGCGGCACGACGTAGTCGTGGCGGCCGAGAGCGACGTAGAGCGGCGCGCGCAGCGGCGCGCCGGCCGTCACGTCCCAGGTCGGGCCCAGCGTCCGCATGAGGTGCAGCAGGATCTCCGGTCGCGTCTCGGCGCCGTCGAACAGCGGCCGCGCGTCCGTGCGCGCATCGAAGAAGCGGAGCGGCGTCTGCGCGTAGACCGCCTCGGCAGGCGGCGTCCCCCGCGGCAGGCGCGCCAGGTTCTCCTGCAGGATGCGCTTCCGTTCGTCGGAGCCGCGTTCCTGGAAGAAGGCCGTCGACGCCGCGACCAGCGCCGCCATGTCGCCGCGCGGTGGCGTGCCGACCAGGATCGCGTGCGACACCGCCTCGGGGCGCCGGCGCGCGTACTCGGCCGCGAGCATGCCGACGATCGAGTGGCCCAGGACCGCCACCCGCGCCGCGCCGAGGGCGGCGCGCACCGCCTCGAGATCCTCCGCGAGCGCGTCGAACGTCAGGTCGGCGGCCGCGCCCGCCGAACGCCCGCTGCCCCGAACGTCGACGAACGCCAGCGTGAAGCGGTCGTCGAGGGCGGCCGGCAGCTGGCGCTCGTAGGGCCTGGTGCCGATGGTGGTCAGTACCAGACAGACGGGGCCGCGCCCGCGCGTCACGCAGTTCAGCTCCGCGCCCCGGGCCTGCACGATCATGGCCCGAGGCTGCTCGGCTTCGGGGCGGCGGTCAAGCCGCCAACTCACATCGGGGCGGGCGGGGCGCGCTCAGCGGATCAGGAGATCGTCGCGGCGGTTCTTGGCGTGCGCGTCGTCGTCGTGGCCGGGATACTTGGGGCGCTGCGATCCGTAGCTGACCGTCGCGATCTTCTTGGACGGGACGCCGAGGTGTACGAGGTACTCCTTCGCGGCGCGGGCCCGCGCCTCGCCGAGCGCCAGGTTGTACTCGGTGGTGCCGAGCTCGTCGCAGTTCCCTTCGATCTCGAGCGACGCGTTCTGCTTGCGGACGTTGTCGGCGATGTCCTGGAGCACGCGGCGGCCGTCGTCCTTGATCAGCGACGAGTCGAAGTCGAAGAAGACGGCGGGCTCTTCCTTGTTCTTGGGCGCCTCCGCGACCTCCTCGGCCGGCGGCCTGGCGGCCGGCTTGGGCGCGGTCCGGGCGGGGGCCGGCTGCGCGACGGGGTGCGCGGGCTCCTTCTTCTCCTCGTGCGAGCAGGCGGCGGCGGCGAAGGCGACGGACAGGGCGGCGGTGGCCATGGCCAGACCCGACGGAGACGACATCCGAGACATGTTGGGGACCCTCCTTCCTTGTCAGGTGACGGTCTGCATGTTACATGGGATCCCATCTTATGGGTACCCAAGTAAACGCGCAAGGCGCGGAGCGCCGCGCGAGCGCCGGGGACCCCGCCACCCGCGCCGTCCTCGACGCCATCCGCCGCATCGTCCGGGCGCTGCGCGAGTCGTCGCGCGCCACCGAGCGGTCGGTCGGGATCGGCGCCGCCCAGCTGTTCGTGCTTCACCGGCTGGCCACCGCGCCGGCGCTGTCGCTCAATGAGCTCGCGGCGCGCACCTTGACCCACCAGAGCTCGGTGTCGGTGGTGGTGAGCCGGCTGGCCGATCGGGGCCTGGTGACGCGGTCGCGCGGCGGCGACGACGGCCGTCGCATCTCCATCTCCGCGACCGCCGCCGGGCGCGCCCTGCTCGCGCGCGCCCCCGCTGCCGCCCAGGAGCGCCTGCTCGCCGGCCTGGCCCTGCTCGGCGCCGGCCAGCGCCGCCAGCTGGCCGATCTGCTCGGCCGCCTGATCGATCTCATGGCACTACCCGACAACAGTCCACCGATGTTCTTCGAACCGGCGCCCGCGGTTCGCCGCAAGAGTCAGAAGAAGAGACGTGCCCGCCTCGCCTGATCGAGGAGGCGGCGACGCGGAGAAGCTGGGCGACTTCACCGCCGGCCTCCGCACCTTGCCGCTCGCCGCGCTCGCGGCCCTGCTGGGCCTGTTCAGCGCCTACGTCGCGGCGGCGCTGCTCGCGCTCATCTCGTTCTTCACGAACCTGTTCTTTTACCAGCGCATCTCGCTGGCGGCCGCCTCGCCGGCCGGCCACACGCTCGGCCTCCTCGGGGCGCTGGTGCCGGTGGTCGGCTGCCTGATCATCGGCGTGATGGCCCGCTACGGGTCCGAGCGGATCCGCGGGCACGGCATCCCGGAGGCGCTGGAGGCGATCTTGATCCGCGGCAGCAAGATCCAGCCGCGCGTCGCGCTGCTCAAGCCGATCTCGTCGGCGATCTCGATCGGCTCGGGCGGGCCGTTCGGCGCCGAGGGGCCGATCATCATGACCGGCGGCGCGTTCGGGTCGATCCTCGCCCAGCTGTTCCACCTGACGGCCGCCGAGCGCAAGACGCTGCTGGTGGCCGGCGCGGCGGCCGGCATGTCGGCCACGTTCGCGTCGCCCGTCGCCGCCGTGCTGCTCGCCGTCGAGCTGCTGCTGTTCGAGCTGAAGCCGCGCAGCCTGATCCCCGTCGCGATGGCCTCCATCGCGGGGGCGATGGCGCGGCGCCACCTGCTCGGCGCCGGGCCGCTGTTCCCGGTCCCCGACCTCGACCTCGCCGCGGTCATGCAGCCGGCGGCGCTCGGCTGGTGCGTGGTGGTCGGAGCGCTGGCGGGTGGTCTGTCGGCGACGCTGACGGCGGCGGTCTACGCGGCCGAGGATCTGTTCGGGAGCATCAAGAAGCTGCACTGGATGTGGTGGCCCGCGCTGGGCGGCGTCGTCGTCGGGCTGGGCGGCCTGATCTGTCCGCAGGCGCTGGGCGTCGGCTACGACCAGATCCAGCTGATGCTGGGTGGTGGCGCGCGCCTCGGGCCGACGCTGCGGCTGACGGTGGTCAAGGCGACGATCTGGGCGGTGTCGCTCGGATCGGGGACCTCGGGCGGCGTGCTGGCCCCGCTGCTGATCATGGGGAGCGCGCTCGGCGTCGTCGAGTCCCAGCTGTTGCCCAACTACGGCGCCGGCTTCTGGCCGCTGGTCAGCATGGCGGCGATCCTGGCCGGGACGATGCGCGCGCCGCTCACCGCGCTCGTGTTCGCGATCGAGCTGACCGGCCGCTTCGGCATGGCGCTGCCGATCCTGACGGCCGGGATCGTCGCCCACACGTTCACCGTGCTGGTGCTCAAGCGGTCGATCCTGACGGAGAAGGTCGCGCGCCGCGGCTACCACGTCACCCGCGAGTACGCGATCGATCCGCTGGAGATCCTGTTCGTGCGCGAGGTGATGCGCGCCGAGGTGGTGGTGCTCCCCGGCGACACGCCGATCACGGGCGCCCCCGAGCTGCTGTCGTCGACGGCGCGCGCGCGGGCGCAGGGCCTCTACCCGATCACCGACGCGCGCGGCGCCCTGCTCGGCGTCGCGACCCGGGCGGACATCGAGGCCGCCGGCGCGAGCGCGGCGCCGCTGGCCAGCATCGCGCGAGCGCCCATCGTGGCGCGGGTCGATGAGCCGGTGCGCGCGGCCATTCACCGCATGGCGGAGATGGGCGTCGCGCGCCTGCCCGTGCTCGACCGTTCCGAACCGCCCGCGCTGGTCGGCCTCATCACGTTGCGCGAGGCGCTGAAGGCGCGCGCCCGCCACCTCGAGGAAGAGCGGCGCCGCGAGCGCGTCCTCCCCGTCAACGTCATCATCCCGCTCGCGCGCCTGTTGCGCGGCAAGAACGTCCTGCCGCTCCGCCGGTCGGGCGATCGCTCGGGCGAATAGACTTCGCTCGCGGCGACGAGGCGGGATGCTCTTCGACCCGCAGCGGACCGCCCGCGCGTCGCCAGCCGACGCGCGCCATCCAGGTGGCCGGCGACGCCGTCGCCGGGGGCGCGTCGGTGACCGCGGGCGCGCGCTGCCACCCCGAGAAGTGCGGTCCCGAGCTGCGCGGGTCGACGCACGCGGGCGCGCGCAGGTGCTTGCGGAAGTTGAGCAGCACGTAAACCATGCTGATCCGCATCTGGCGGGGCGTGGTCAGCGGGCGGGCGTGATAGCGGTCGCCGACCACCCGCCCCTTGCGCCCGAGCGCGCGGTTGACCGCGAGCGCCAACCGGATGGCCAGCCCGTGCATGCCCCCGCGGGCGCGGCGGGCCTCGTCGCCTTCGACGATGAAGTGGCCGTGGTCCTGCTGGATCGAGAAGTGGATCACCCGGAACCCGTCGACCGACGCCCGAGCGATGGCGCGCCGGAGCGCCCCGAACACGCGCGGCGAGCGGAACGACGGCAGTCCGGGCGTCGCGCGGATGGTGACCTGCACGGGGTATCGGGGATCGACCTTCGATCGTGTGTGGTGGGGCATCGAAGGACGGCCGCGCCGCTTTCGTCCGGCGCCCTTGCGAGCACCACCCCACGTACGCGCCACCTCGAGGGGCAGCCGCAGCTGCCGTCGCCGTGCCGACGTGATTCCGCGCATGTGCGGTTGTCGGCGAGGGCGGCCGAGCGGTTGCGTGGTGCGCGGGCGGACGACGCCGCAACTGCGGGCCTCGTCTCGGTCTTGATTGCGCGGATGTTGGGCTGGCGGCGCGGACGCCGAGGGGTGGGGGCGCGGCGGCTACCCGGAACGCCCCGCGGACGGGGCGTTCTTGATTGCGCGGATGTTGGTGCCGCCGAAGATGTGGCAATCGTGAGAGGCGGCTGCTTGGATCGTTGCGGCCGAGGGGATTGAGAGCTTGCTGCCGGAGCGGAGTAACTCGCCGTCCCCTGCGCTCCGGCGTTGAACTTCGGCTCCGCTCCGTCAGGCCGTCGACGCGGAGCGAGCGCCCCTCCCCGCCCCCGCCGAGCGTGTGGAGCCCGCTATGCCTTCAGGCCGGAGAGGTCGATCACCAGGTCGTTCCCGGCGACGCGCGTGGCCGGCGCGTCGAGGGCCTTCTGCGCGGGGCCGGCGACGACGTGGCCGTCCGCGCCGAACTTCGATCCGTGACACGGGCACTGCCATTCGGTGGCGGTCGCGTTCCAGGCGACGACGCAGCCCTTGTGCGTGCAGTGCGCGGTGACGGCCCGCCAGCTGCCGCCCGCCTCGGGCGCGAGCAGCAGCAGATCGGGGACGTCGGCTCCCGGTCTCAGCTCCTTCACGTCGCCCGCGCGCATCTCCGCCAGCGCGGGGAGCGGGATGTGCAGCTGGTGATCCACGATGCGCTGCTGGTCCCTGGCGAGGATCGGATGCGAGGCGCCGCCGCGAAGCACGGCGCAACCGGCGAACGCGGCGGTGGCCGCTCCCGCTTCCACGATCACGAACAGCTCCCGTCGCGTCACCCCGTCCTTCGTCATGGCGCGCAAGCCTAAGCACGCGGGTCCGGACCGGAAGAGGTGCGCGCGTCGTTGTGGCAGTCCTCACGATCGCGAGTGATCTCGCGCTGATGAAGCGTGGCGGGCTCCGGCACCAACTCGCCCAGGAGCACTCCCGATGAACACGACGAAGATCACGATCGATCGTTTGCGAGGCGGCGCGCTGATCGCCGCGTTGATGCTTGCGGGCGCCGCGTGCGGCGGCGGCGGGGGCACCGGCGGCGGCGCCGGTCAGGGCGGCAGCACGGGCGGCCCCGGGAGCGGCGGTGTCACGGGCGCCGGCGGCGGCCTCGGCGGCGGCGCGAACAACAACTGCGGCGCTCCCGGGCGCGCGTGCTGCGCCACGAACAGCTGCCAGTCAGGCGGCTGCTGCGTGGGCGGCACGTGCATCGCGGGCGGCTCCGCGTGCATGGGCGACGGCACGGCGGGTACCTGCTCGAACGGATCGTGCAGCACCGCGGCCGGCGCGGCGTGCGGCGCCGTCGGACAGACCTGCTGCGGCGGCGCTGCGCCGGTCGACGGCGGCGGCGCTGGCGGCCGCGGTGGCGGCGGCGTGCCGATCTGCACCGCCGCGGGCGCGCGCTGCGCGGGCGGCATGTGCGTCGCGTGCGGCAGCCGCGGCGCCGAGTGCTGCACGGGCGGCGGCACCGACGCGTGCATGTCGGGTCTGTCGTGTCAGACCGGCGGCGACGGCGGCGCGACCTGCGAGCCGTGCGGCGCGAGCGGCCAGATCTGCTGCGCCGGCATGTGCGACAGCGGCCTCGCGTGCGCCGGCACGGCCGCCACCGGGCGCACCTGCATGAACTGCGGCGCCGTCGGCGGCGCTTGCTGTCCCGGCGACGTCTGCCAGACGGGCGGCATGTGCATGGGCGCGATGATGGGCATGGGCGGCACCTGCACGGCGTGCGGCGGCTCGGGCCAGGCGTGCTGCGGTGGCGGCGGCATCATCCTGGGCGGCGCGCTCGGGACCTGCGAGATGGGGTTCGAATGCACGGCTCCGGCCGGCGGACGCGACGCCGGCGGCGGCAGCGCGACCTGCGCGCCGTGCGGCGCCGCCGGCCAGGCGTGCTGCGGTCTGGGCGGCGGCTTCGGCGGCGGCACCTGCACGGGGACGCTCAGGTGCACGGCGCCCGACGGAGGCGGCGCGCGAACCTGCCAGTAGCGCGCGTAGCGAGCGTCACGGTCGGCGACCGTCCTCGCCGCGCGCGCGCCCTGTCAGCTGAACCGCGACGACGAGCTGCCCGCGTAGCTGGGCGGTGACGCCGTCGTCGCGGGCGTCACCGATCCCGAAACCGATCATCCGTTCGGCCGTCGCCCAGCGCCGCAATTGTCGCCCGGCGACGGCGCGGATCGCGCGGTGCGCCTCCTGTCCGACGGAGGTGGCACCGGCCGTGCACGTGCAACAACCGGATCCGGGTTGGGGGAAGGGCGAGGGAAGACGTGTCGAGACGATCTGTTTCGGGGATGCGCGCGGGGGCCGGTGGTGTGGTTCTTCTCCTGGCGCTGGCGGGGGCCGGCTGTGGCGACGACACGCCGCCGCCCGCGACCGGCGGACAGCTCGCCAACGGCTGCTCCGATCTGTTCGACGAGAACGCCGTGCAGCAGTACTGGGTGGACATCAACCAAGACGACCTGGACTCGTTGAACCGCGAATTTCAGGACACCGCCGCCGTCCTCGCCGGCCAGCCGCCCAAGAACTACCACCCGATCGTCCTCCACCTCGGCAGCGAGAAGGGCGAGACGGTCAAGGACGCGGCGATCCGGCTGAAGGGGCAATCGTCGTGGGTGCAGACGGTGCAGCTCGATCCCAACCCGAAGATGCAGGTGGTGATCTCCTTCGACCAGAATGATCCGAACGCCACCTTTCACGGCGTCTCCAAGCTCGGCTTCGACATGCCGCGCTCCGACTGGACGTTCCTGCACGAGCGGCTGGCCAACACCTGGTGGCGCCGGCAGGGCGTGATGGCCGCGTGCTCGAACAGCGGGATGCTGTTCATCAACGGCACCTACTACGGCCTCTACGTCGTCGAGGAGCACGTCGGTCACCACCTGTTGAAGGAGTTCTTCGCGGCCAACGCCGCCGGCAACCTGTTCAAGGGCGGCGCCACGCCCGACGAAAACGGCCAGACGCCCGTCGACAGCGCGAAGCTGCAGGCGTTCTGGGCGGCGACGACCGTCCAGGCGATGAACGGGCTGGTCGACCTGGATGCCTCCGTCGCGGAGTGGGCCGCGGACGCGCTGCTGAACAACGGCGACGGCTACTACGGCGGCAGCCACAACTTCTATCTCTACGATCAGGGCGACAAGGGCTACGTCTGGCTGCCCGCCGACACCGACTCGACGTTCGACTGGCTGTCGCAGAACAGCCCGTTCACGTGGGACGACCACCCGATCTACTGGTGGGAGGGGCGGGTGGGCGGCGACGGACCCGGCCAGCACTACCTGGCGGTGATGAACGATCCGACCTGGCGCCAGCGGTACGTCGACGCGATCGACGCGCAGTTGCAACACTGGGACGTCGCGCAGCTGCAGGGCTGGATCGACAGCTGGTCGCAGCAGATCGCCAAGGCGGTGGCCGACGACACGCACAAGATGGCGACGGCCGACGAGTGGTCGGCGGCGATCGCCACCGCGCGCGACGTCATGCAGAAGCGCCCCGATTTCCTGCGCGACTTCGTCGCCTGCGAGCGCGGCCAAGGCAGCGCCGCCGCCGACGCGGACGGCGACGGCGTGCCGTGGTGCAACGACTGCAACGACGACGACGCGAGCGTTCGTCCCGGCGCGGCCGAGGTGTGCGGGAACGGCGTCGACGACGACTGCAACGGCCTCGTCGACGATGGCTGCCCGCCGCCGGCGACACCCTGATTTTTTCCCTCCCACCGGCCGTGGTCGGGACATTGAAAGAGGGTGGACCCGAGAATCTCTGCGCGGCGCTGCCTGTCCCTCGTCTGCATCGGCGTCTGGCTGCTCGCCGGCTGCGCCCCGAACGGCGGCGCGACCGGCGGGACGGCCGGAGCGGGCGGTAGCGCGGGAACCAGCGGCGGCGCTGGGTCCGGCACGGGCGGCGGGGGCGCGTCCGGGACCGGCGGCGGGGGCGCGTCCGGGACCGGCGGCGGCGCGATGTCCGGCGCAGGTGGCCGCGCGGGTTCCGGCGGGAGCG
>JADMIO010921778.1_pt1:0-22500 | contig 48854 bp, 48 predicted proteins | sample 8958161 | NCBI WGS metagenome assembly JADMIO01 (sample SAMN16585339, study PRJNA669376) | soil metagenome | isolation source: Crop rotation soil | place: USA: Cullars Rotation, Alabama | collected 2011
AACGAAAGGCCCAGTCTTTCGACTGAGCCTTTCGTTTTATTTGACCATGTTGGTATGATTTAAATTAATACGACTCACTATAGGGTCAGTGCGGCCGCGACTTCAAGTCACGTGAATTCCAAGCTTCGGATCCCACTGTGCTGGAAAGCGTGCTTCGGCTCGAGCTCGCATGAAGCTGCACACCGTCCGTCGCGGAAACGGCCCTCTCCTCGTCTGCCACCCCGGCGGCCCTGGGTTCGACGGCAGCGAGCTGCTCGATCTCGGCGGCCTCGACGCGACGCGGACACTTCTGCTGGTCGACCCGCGCGGGACCGGCGGCAGCGCCGAGGCGGAGACGTATCTGCTCGCGGACTACGTCGCGGACGTCGAGGAGCTCCGCACCGACCTGGGCGATGAGCAGATCGACCTGCTCGGCTTCTCCCACGGCGGCCTTGTCGCCGCGGCGTACGCGATCGCGCATCCCGGGCGGATCCGCAAGCTCGTCCTCACCGTCGGGCTCGCCGCGTTCACGCCGGAGATGCAGGCTGAGGCGGAGCGGGTGATCGCGAGCTTCGCCGGCGAACCGTGGCACGCCGACGCAACCGCCGCGCTCGCGCGCGAGGAGGAGGAGGGAAGCTACTCGTCGCCCGAAGAGGCCGCCGCGATGTGGAACGCGATGGTGCCGCTCTACTTCTCGCGGTGGGAGGAGCGCTACCGCCCGCTCGTCACGGTGGAGCGGATGAATCCCGAGCCGCTCCGCCAGTTCAACGCGACCCCGTTCGACCTCCGGCCCGACCTCGGCCGGATCGACGCGGAGACACTCGTGATCACCGGCCGGGACGACTTCATCTGCGGCCCCGCTGCGGCGCAGGTGCTTGCGGACGGGATTCCGGGGGCCGAGCTCGTGATCGTGGAGAACGCCGGGCACATGCTCCATCTGGAGCAGCCGGCGGCCTACAGCGCCGCGGTCGAGTCGTTCCTGGCGCGGTAGCTAGCATTCTCCCCATGAGCGAGATCGGGACGATGCGCGTCAAGAGCGGCCTAGCCGAGATGCTGAAGGGCGGCGTGATCATGGACGTGGTCGACGCCGAGCAGGCGAAGATCGCCGAAGAGGCCGGCGCGTGCGCCGTCATGGCGCTCGAGCGCGTCCCGGCCGACATCCGCCGCGACGGCGGGGTGGCCCGCATGTCGGACCCCGACATGATCCGGGGCATCCAGGAGGCCGTCACGATCCCGGTGATGGCGAAGTGCCGGATCGGCCACTTCGTCGAGGCGCAGGTGCTCCAGTCGCTCGAGATCGACTACATCGACGAGTCCGAGGTGCTGACGCCTGCCGACCTCGAGCACCACGTCGACAAGTGGCAATTCACCGTGCCGTTCGTCTGCGGCTGCACGAACCTCGGCGAAGCGCTCCGGCGCATCGCGGAGGGCGCCGCGATGATCCGCACAAAGGGCGAGGCCGGCACCGGTGACATCGTCAACGCGGTCACGCACATGCGCTCGGTCTTCGGCGGCATCCGCCGGCTGCAGTCGCTCCGCGGCGAGGAGCTGTTCGCCGAGGCGAAGAACCTCCAGGCGCCGTACGAGCTCGTCCGCTGGGTGGCGGAGAACGGCCGGCTGCCGGTCGTCACGTTCACCGCGGGTGGCATCGCGACGCCTTCGGACGCGGCGCTCTGCATGCAGCTCGGCGCGGACGGCGTCTTCGTCGGCTCCGGGATCTTCAAGTCGGGCAACCCGTCGCAGCGTGCACGCGCGATCGTGGAGGCGACGACGCACTACCTCGACGCGGACGTGATCGCCCGCGTCTCTGCCGGCCTCGGCGAGGCGATGGTCGGCATCTCGACGCAGTCGCTCGATCCGAGCGAGCTGCTCGAACGACGCGGCTGGTAAGCCGCGTCGTCCGGCGCTGCGCTGCGGCTGGTAGCTCAGCCCGAGAACGCGCCCAGATAGACGACCACTTGCGCATTGCGCGGCGCCTGCGCGCCCGCGAGCGGTGATTGCTGCACGATCTTCCCGGCCTGGCTGCGCGAGCTCACCGGGAACTTGAGATAGAGGAGGCGCAGGTTCGCGCTGTTGATCGACGCGAGCGCCTGTTGGAGCGACCGGCCGATCACGTTGGGCACCTGCTCCTTCGGCTTGTCGCCGGGCCCGCTGGAGATGTTGATCTGCATGTGCGAGTGGTACGGGACGGTCGTCCCCGATTGCTTTGCCTGGCCCTCGACCGTGCCGAGCGGATCGCTGCCCGGGATGAACGCGAGGCTCGCGACGATCCCGGCGCGGTTCAGCGACTGCAGGGCGGCTGCCTCGGTCGTGTTCGAGACGTTCGGCACCGTTGCGGTGGTCGGCGGCGGTGGGGTGGACGGCGCGGTGGTCGACGCGCTCGTGGTCGCTCCCGTCGACGTGGTCGTGGAGGTCGCCGTCGAGGCGGTCGTCGACTGCTGCGCCGCCTGCGCGACGACGAGCGTGACCGGTGTGCTGCGCGTGAGCGTCGTTCCGGCTGCAGGCGCCTGGGCGAGCACGGTGCCGGCCGGCACCTTGCTCGTCTGCGGTGTGACAGCCGGCTGGATGCCGAACGTCCCCAGCGTCGCCTCCGCCTGGTCGAGCTTCTCGCCCGTGAGCTTCGGCATCGTCTTCCCGGCCGCGGCCGTGCCCGACGTCGTGACGAACGTCGTCGTTACGTTCGACCGATCGTCGCGGTGGGTGAGGAGGTACGCGATCGCCACGCCGGCCGCGGCCAGGGCGATCACCAAGAGCGCGAGCAGCATGCCTGCGCCGAACCGCCGGTCGGGCTCCGGTGGGGGAGGAGGCGGGGCGTAGGGCGCCGGCGCGTCGTGAATGGTCTCGACGGTCGGCCAGCTGTCGGTCGGTGACTCGGTCACGATGTGTCACCGATGCAACGGTTATTGGTCACCGGTGGTTGCGGGTACCTCGGACGCGAGCTCGTCGCGCACGGAGCGGGGCGCGGCTGGGCGGTGCGCGCCACGTGGCTGAACCAGCCGCCACAGGGTGACGCCGAGTGGGTGCGCGTCGACGTTCGCGACCCGGTTGCGGTCGCGGCGGCCGCCGAAGGGGGCGACGCGATCGTGCACACCGCCTACCGGCAGTCGAACGGCGCGTGGGAGGTCAACCCGGTCGGGTCGGAGGCGGTGGCGCGCGCGACCGTTGGCCGGCGGCTGGTTCACCTGTCGACCGACATCGTCTTCCGCGGCGACCGCGGGGCATATCGAGAAGACGACCAGCCGGATCCGGTGAACGACTACGGCCGCTCGAAGCTCGAGGCAGAGCGTCGCGTCGCGTCGTTGCATCCGGACGCGACGATCGTGCGCACATCGTTGCTCTACGGCGGCGCCCAGCCGGGACCGCAGGAGCGGCTCGCGCGCGAGAACCGCCGCTTCTTCGTCGACGAGCTTCGCTCGCCGGTGCAGGTCGGCGACCTGGCGGCAGCGATCCTGGAGCTGCTCGCGCTCGATGTCCCCGGCTCGCTGCACCTCGGTGGCGCCGACGACATCTCGCGCTTCGACTTCGCGGTGTTGCTCGGAGCCGACCCGGCCGCGCTCGAGCCGGCGCACACGACTCCCGACCGCGCACCGAACGTCACGCTCGACAGCTCACGCGCCCGTGCCCTGCTGACTACACGGCTACGCGGCGTGCGCGAGGTGCTCGGCTAGTCCGACCAGACGTTCTCGAACGTCCCGAACCGCAGTTCCTGGACGTAGTGGAACCGTGACTCGTCGGCGCGCCGCAGGTACTCGTCCTCGTTCTCGGCGAGGAACGCGTTGTAGGCGTCGATCGACTCCCACCGGTCGATCACGAGGTAGCGGTCGTGCTCCTCGACGTCGTGCAGCAGCTCGGTGCCGACGTACCCGCGTCCCTCGCGGAAGAACTGCGCCCATTCGCCTTCGGGACCGTAGGCGTGCTCGAACGCCTCCTGGTCGCGCACCTCGTAGCGGAAGACGAGGGCGATCACGATTCGCGACCCCGCTTGTAACAGTCTGTTACTTGCCCGCTCCACAGGCGGAGCCGCGCTGCGCTGTGCTTGTAACAGTCTGTTACTTGGATCGACACGGCTAACGGAGCCCGCCGCGTTCGTGATGCGCTTTGAAGAAGTTCTCGCTGCCGGCGGTCGCCATCGCGGCCGAGGCGCTGATCTCCAGGCAGAGCGCGGCCGCGGCCACGATCTGCGCGAAGCGGTAGACCTTCCCGGGGCCGGCGCAGTCGATCGACGCGAGCCAGTCGCGCGCCGACGGGAGCGTCGTCCCGCCGCCGACGGTGCCGACCTCGAGCCCGCCGAAGCGGATCGTCGCCTGGAGGCCTCCCTCGACACGGCGTCCCGTGCCCTGCGCCATCGAGCTCGTCCCGACCATGCCGATGTCCTGGCCGGTCGCGGTGTAGATCGCCGCGATCGCGGACGCCGGCGTGAAGGCGACCGACTGCATTCCGCTCGCGACGGCGCCGTGCGTCCCTGCCCACGAGAGTGTCTCCAGGTCGGCCGCGGTCGTGCGCAGCACACGGCGGATCTGCTCGTCGGAGAGGAACGCCTCTGCGAGAACGGTCTTGCCGTGACCCGACTGGAAGTACTCCGCCGACGGCTTCTTGTCGCCGCCCATGTTCGCCTCTAGCACGGCGCGCTCCGGCTTGTGCGGCGCCCGCTCCATCACGTAGCCCATGTTCAGCGCGTAGGAGTTGCGCGTCATCATGTTCGGGCCGACCGCATCGCCGGTCGTCCACTGCCAGAGCACGTGGCACATCGGCCCGACGACATGCGTCTTGACGCCGCGCAGCTTCGCGCGCGTCGACAACGACGGGTCGTTCGACGACTCGAGCCACGTGCGCATCGCCGGGACCTCGGCCTCTATCCACTGCGCGAGTGCCACCGCCTCGCCCGCGTTCGCGCACACGAAGCACGACGCACGCGTGATGCGGTCGTGGAGCACGTACGTGCGGATCGTCTCGGCGGCAAGCGCGCCGCGCGTCATCGACGCCGTCAGCCCACCCTCCGTATGCGCGAGCGGAACGTGCACCGTCTCCGCCGCGCGTCCCGTCTCGTCGAGCGCTCCGTCGTCGGTCAAGGCGTAGGAGCCGAGCTCGATCGTGATCGGTGCCGCCGACACAGGGATCACCGCGACGCCGACGAGCGACTCGGCCGCGCCCGCGAACGGCTGGAGGTCGACGGACGTCACGAGCCCGTCCGTGATGCCCATCGCCTCTCGGCGCTGCTCGATCGAGCGCGCGTCGTTCTTCCGGGGCCACCTCATGCGGCGAATAGACTCGCACACATGTCGGCGACACTCATCAAAGGAAAGCCCATCGCGGATCGGATCCGTGCCCAGGTCGCCGAGGACGTCGCGGCGATCGGCCACATCGGCCTCGTCACCGTCCTGGTCGGTGACGATCCTGCCTCGGACGTCTACATCCGCCTGAAGCACAAGGCGGCCGTCGCGGCGGGCATCGACGCCACCGATCTGCGCCTGCCCGAGGAGACGAGCGAAGCGGAGCTGCTCGCCAAGGTGGAGGAGCTCGACGCCGACCCGCTGGTCGACGCGATCCTCGTCCAGCTGCCGCTGCCGAAGCAGATCGACGAGGCGAAGATCCTGCGCGCGCTCGCGCCGGCGAAGGACGTCGACGGCTTCCATCCGGTCAACGCCGGCCAGCTGTACCTCGGCGAGCCGACGCTCGTTCCGGCGACGCCGCGCGGCGTCATGGCGATGCTGGCCGAGCACGACGTCGAGCTCACCGGTGCGCGAGCGGTCGTGATCGGCCGCAGCGCGATCGTCGGCAAGCCGATGGCGCACCTGCTCCTGCAGCAGAACGCGACCGTGACGATCTGCCACTCGCGCACGAAGGACCTGGCGCGGCATACGCTCGAGGCCGACGTGCTCATCGCGGCGGTCGGCGTGCCCGGAATGGTGACTCCCGACATGGTCAAGCCGGGCGGCGTCGTGATCGACGTCGGCATCAACCGGACCGACGACGGGATCGTCGGCGACGTCGACCCGGAAGCGGCGGAGGTCGCCGGTTTCCTGACGCCCGTACCCGGCGGCGTGGGGCCGATGACGATCGCCTGCCTGCTCGAGAACGCGGTTCGCTGCTCGCGCTACAGGCGCGGCGAGCTTGCATATCCTTCGTGATTAGCTAATGTTGCGCGCGCTCCGCCGGTCGGCGGACTTGTAGTCGTCAAGCAAGGAGTAGGTCGCAGTGGCTGAAGGCACGGTCAAGTGGTTCTCGAACGAAAAGGGCTACGGCTTCATCGAGCGTGGCAACGGCGAGGCGGACGTGTTCGTCCACTTCTCCGCCATCGCCGGTGAGGGCTACAAGTCGCTGGCCGAGGGTCAGCGCGTCTCCTTCGAAGTCGTGCAGGGCGACAAGGGCCTGCAGGCGGCGAACGTCTCGGCGCTCTAGACCTTTCGGAACCCGGTTTGGAAAACGAGGCTCCGAGAGGAGCCTCGTTTCGCTATTGGAGGCACATTGGCGCGGATAACAAGGGAAGAAGTGCTCCACGTCGCGAGGCTCGCGCGCCTCGAGTTGTCCGACGACGACGTCGCGAAGTTCCAGGAGCAGCTGTCGGACATCCTGGAGGCGGTGTCGAAGGTGTCGGAGCTCGACCTCTCCGACGTGCCGCCGACTGCCCATCCGCTCAAGATTGCGAACGCCTGGGCCGAAGACGTCCCGCGCGATTGCCTGCCGCTCGACGAGGTGTTCGCGAACGCGCCCGACCGCGACGGCGACTACTTCAGGACGCCGCCCGCATGAGCGTAGGCTTGACGGAGCTCATCAAAGAGCGGAGGCGCCGACATGGGCGGCGCCGGAGCGGGAAATGACCGTCGACACGCTCAGGCTCTCGGCCGAGGAGGCGAACCGGCTCGTCGCCGACGGCGAGGTCTCGACCGACGAGCTGTACCGCGTCTATCTCGACGCGATCGGCGAGCGCGATCCCGAGCTGCACGCGTTCCTCTACGTCTGCGAGAACGATCTGGGCGCGGGAATCCCGATCGCGGTCAAGGACGTGATCGGCACGCGCGGGATCCCGACGACCGCCGGCTCGAAGATCCTCGAGAGCTACATCCCGGTCTACGACGCGACCGTGATCGCCAACTGCCGTGCGCACGGCCTGCGTGTGCTCGGCAAGACGAACACGGACGAGTTCGCAATGGGCTCGTCGACCGAGAACTCCGCGTTCGGGCCGTCGCACAACCCCTGGGACCCGACGCGCGTCCCCGGCGGCTCCGGCGGCGGCAGCGCAGCGGCGGTGTCGGCGGGGCTCGCGCCGTGGGCCCTCGGCTCCGACACCGGCGGCTCGATCAAGCAGCCCGCAGCGCTCTGCGGTCACGTCGGGCTGCGTCCCACGTACGGCACGGTCTCGCGCTACGGCGTCATCGCCTTCGCGTCCTCGCTCGACCAGGTCGGGCCGGTCGCGCGCAACGTCCGCGACTGTGCGTTCCTCTACTCGATCATCTCGGGCCGCGACGACAACGACTCCACGACGGTCGAGGTGCCGCCCGTCCAGCTTCCGGACGCGGACGACCTCAAGGGCCTCCGCATCGGCGTGCCGAAGGAGATGAACGGCGTCGACGGGATCGAGCCGGGCGTCTCCACGGCGGTGAACAAGACGCTCGAGCTCGCCGAGTCGCTCGGCGCGACGGTCGAGGAGTGCTCGCTGCCGCGGTCGGTCGACTACGGCGTCGCCTGCTACTACCTCGTCTCTCCGGCCGAGGCGTCCGCGAACCTCGCCCGCTACGACGGAGTGCGGTACGGGCTGCGCGACGACGGCGCCGACTTCCGCGAGATGGTGATGAAGACGCGCGAGGCCGGGTTCGGTGACGAGCCGAAGCGCAGGATCATGGTCGGCGCGTATGCGCTGTCGGCCGGTTACTACGATGCGTACTACGGGACGGCGCAGAAGGTGCGCACGGTGATCAAGCGTGAGCACGACGAGCTGTTCGAGCGGTTCGACGTGCTCGTCTCGCCGACGAGCCCGACGGTCGCGTTCCCGATCGGCGCGAAGATCGACGACCCGGTCGCGATGTACATGAACGACGTGCTGACGATCCCGTCGTGCATGGCGGGGCTGCCCGGCCTGAACATCCCGTGCGGCCTCTCGGAGGGGCTGCCGGTGGGGCTGCAGCTGATCGGCCCGCAGTTCGGCGAGAACACGATCTTCCGCGCTGCGCACGCGCTCGAGCAGGCGATCGGCTTCGACGTCGTCCCGGAGCGGCTGCGATGACGACCACCGCCTGGGAGCCCGTGATCGGCCTGGAGATCCACGTCCAGCTGAAGACGGAGACGAAGATGTTCTGCCGCTGCCGGAACGGCTTCGGCGGCGCGCCGAACAGCCAGACCTGCCCGGTCTGCCTCGCGTTCCCGGGTGCGCTGCCGGTGCCGAACCGTCGCGCGATCGAGGAGACGATCAAGCTCGGGCTGGCGCTCGACTGCACGATCGCCGACAGGGCCGTCTTCCACCGGAAGAACTACTTCTACCCGGACAACCCGAAGGCGTACCAGATCAGCCAGTACGACGAGCCGCTCTGCGCGAGCGGTCATCTCGACGTCCCGACGGAGGAGGGCGTGACACGCATCGGGATCACGCGCGCGCACCTCGAGGAGGACGCGGCGAAGAACGTGCACGTCGCGGCGTCGGGTCGCATCCACGGCGCGACGGCGACGCTCGTCGACTTCAACCGCTGCGGCACGCCCCTCGTCGAGATCGTCACCGAGCCGGACCTCCACGACGCCGAGACGGCGAAGCGGTTCCTGCAGCTCCTGCGGCAGACCGTCGTCGAGCTCGGGCTGTCCGACGCCGAGCTCGAGCACGGCTCGATGCGCTTCGACGTCAACGTGTCCGTTCGGCCCGCGGGATCGGACGAGCTGCGCACGCGCACCGAGCTCAAGAACATGAACTCGTTCAACTTCGCCGCGAAGGGGATCGAGCGGGAGATCGCGCGGCAGATCCGCATCTACGAAGGCGGTGGCGTCGTCGAGCAGGAGACGCTGCACTTCGACCCGGCGCACGAGGAGTCGCCGCCGATGCGCTCGAAGGAAGAGGCGCAGGACTACCGCTACTTCCCGGAGCCCGACCTCGTCCCCGTGGAGCCAGGCTCGGATCTCGTTGAGCGGCTGCGTGGCGAGATCGGCGAGCTGCCCGGCGCACGCATCGTGAGGATCGCGAGCACGCTCTCGTTCTACGACGCCGACGTGCTCGTCACGGGCGGCCTCGACCGGCTGTGGGCGGCGGTGGTCGCCGCACGCGCCGACCCGAAGGAAGCGGCGAACGTGCTTGCGAACCAGTTCGTGGCGGCGGGCATCGATGCGAACGCGGTCGACGGCGCCGAGCTGGCGAAGCTCGTCACGGCACGCGCCGAGATCCCGCGGGCCGCGTTCGACGAGGCGCTCGCCAAGGTGGGGGAGCCCGGCTTCAAGGCCGCGCCGTTCCTCGAGCAGAAGGTCGTCGCCGACACGGCGGAGCTCGATCCGATCATCCAGCGGATCATCGAGGCGAACCCGGCCCAGGCAGAGCAGTACCGCGGCGGCAAGCAGGGCCTCCTCGGCTTCTTCGTCGGACAGGTGATGAAGGAGACCGGCGGCGGCGCGGACCCGCGGGTGGTCAACGAGCGCATTCGCGCATTGCTCGGGTAGCTGCCAGACTGGCGTCGTGACCGAGTTCGACCTCGTGGTGGTGGGGTCGGGGCCGGCCGGGCAGAAGGCCGCCATCCAGGCGTCGAAGCTCGGCAGGTCGGTGGCGCTCGTCGAACGCCACACCTCGCTCGGAGGCGCCTGCGTCAACACCGGGACGATCCCGTCGAAGACGATCCGCGAGGCGATCCTCTACCTCACCGGGCTCAACCAGCGAGCGATCTACGGCCAGAGCTACCGCCTCAAGGAGAGCGTCTCGGTCGACGACATCTCCGTCCGCACACGCCACGTCGTCGAGGCGGAGCGGCAGGTCATCCGCGACCAGCTGCTGCGAAACCACGTCACCCTGTTCGACGGGTGCGCTCGATTCGCCGACCCGCACACGCTCGCGATCGACGGCCGCGACGAGAGCGAGCGGCGCGTCTCGGCGGGCGGCATCGTGATCGCGACCGGGTCGACGCCCGCACATCCCGCGGGCATCGAGTTCAACGGCAGCACGGTTCTCGACTCCGACGACATCGTGCTTCGCCTCGGGAAGCTGCCGTCGACGATCGTGATCGTCGGCGCCGGCGTCATCGGTGTCGAGTTCGCATCGATGTTCGCCGCCCTCGGCTCGCGCGTGACGATCGTCGACGCGCGCGAGACGATGCTCGACTTCTGCGATCCCGAGATCACGGAAGCGCTTCGATACCACCTGCGTGAGCTGAACGTCGTGTTCCGGTTCGGTGAACGCGTCGAGCGCGTCGAGGCGCGCGACAACGGCACGCTGACGACGCTCGCCAGCGGGAAAGTGATGCCGGCGGACGTCGTGTTCTACTCGGCCGGCCGCGTCGGTGCCGTCGCAGACCTCCAGCTCGAGAACGCCGGGATCGAGGCGGATGCACGTGGACGCATCCAGGTCGACGAGCTGTACCGCACCGCGCAGCCGCACATCTACGCGGTCGGCGACGTCGTCGGCTTCCCAAGTCTTGCGTCGGCTTCCGCCGAGCAGGGCCGGCTCGCCGCGTGCCACCTGTTCGGCATCCCCGACCACGCGGGTGAGGCACCGCTCCCGATCGGGATCTACTCGATCCCGGAGATCAGCTACGTCGGCAAGACCGAGCCGGAGCTGACCGCCGCGATGATCCCGTACGAGATCGGCATCTCGCACTACCGCGAGCTGGCGCGGGGGCAGATCCTCGGCGAGTCGCACGGGCTCGTGAAGCTCCTCGTCTCGCCCGCCGACCGTACGCTCCTCGGCGTCCACGCCTTCGGCGCCGGCGCGACGGAGGTCGTGCACATCGGCCAGGCGGTGATGGGCCTCGGCGGAACGATCGACTACCTCGTGGAGTCGGTCTTCAACTACCCGACGTTCGCCGAGGCGTACAAGGTGGCAGCGCTGGACGCGCTGAACAAGCTGCGCGCGGTCACGTTGGTCTAGTACCCAGAAGCGCGCCTCGCGCGTTGTCCTCCAGAACCCGGAAGCGAAGGAGGATGTATGCCTGGCTGGCTCTGGGTCGTGATCGTGATCGCGGCCCTCATCATCATCGGCGCGATCGCGGCGACGGCGCTCCGCGCACGTCGTTCCCGCGAGCTCCAGGGGCGCTTCGGCCCCGAGTACGACCGCGTGGCCGCCGACGCGCCGTCCAAGCGGCAGGCGGAGGCGGAGCTCAAGGAACGTGCGGATCGGCATGACGAGTTCGAGCTGCAGCCGCTCGACCCACGCGACCGCGACCAGTACCGCGCCCGCTGGCAGGACGTGCAGGCAAAGTTCGTCGACGACCCGGACGGGGCGGTCACGGATGCCGATGGCCTGATCCAGGACGTCATGCGACGCCGGGGCTACCCGGTCGACGACTTCGACACCCGCGCGGCCGACCTCTCGGTCGATCACCCGGATGTGGTCGAGAACTATCGCGCCGCGCACGGGATCGAGGTCGCGCGCTCGCGCGGCAAGGCGGGAACCGACGAGCTGCGCCGCGCGATCCAGCACTACCGGTCGCTGTTCGACGCGCTCGTCGAGCAGACCGAACGGGCGGAGGTGCGGTCGTGACCGAAGAGCGCATTCAGACGGGAGACCTGGTCACCGACGACGCCGATGCCCCGATCGCCCGCGACGAGGGTGGAGAGCGCCTCGAGCCGCTCTTCGACCCCGCCCGCGAGCAGGATCTCCGCGACCGCTGGCGCGCGTTGCAGGCGCAGTTCGTCGACGAGCCGCGGGACACCGTCAGCGCGGCGGACTCGCTCGTCGCCGAGCTCTTGCGTGACCTGGCCCAGAGCTTCGACGGTGCGCGTTCGAAGCTCGAGGATCAGTGGTCGAGTGGAGAGGACGTCTCGACCGAGGATCTGCGGTTGACCCTCCAGCGCTACCGCTCCTTCTTCGAGCGCCTGTTGGAGGCGTAGGCGAGCTACCGCGTTGCTGCGGCATAGAGCAGCGCCGCTGCGAGCGCGAAGCACGCGGCGGCCGCTGCCACCGCGGTCTGCGTGAGTGCCGAAGCCGCGGCCGCCGCCCCGACTGCAGTGAGCAGGAGCACGTTGCCGAAGGGGCGGCGCCGCACCGTGAGCGTTGCGACGGCGATCACGGCGACGGTGCCGAGCGAGCTCCCGACGATCGCCAGCACGCGCGGGAGGACGTCGAGATGGTCCTGGGCGCGGGGTACGTCGCCCCCCGCGAACGTCCCGTGAACTCGGAGCCCCAGCACGAGCCCGACCGCGAGCCCCGACCAGAGGAGCCCGATCGGCCCGGCCCAGCGGCGCCCGGCGAGCTGCAGCGAGCCGATCCCGAGGAGCGGGGCGGAGAGCAGGGCGCCCGCGAGGTAGTACACGCGGAAGGCATAGGCGTCCCAGCCGTGCGCGGAGCCCCAGGCCATCGCCGCTGCGGCGGCCGCGAACGAGCCCAGGCCCGCCGCCCAGGCGTAGCGGCGTCCGCGGACGAGGAGCCCGGCGAGGCGCAGCGAGACGAGCGCTGCAGCGAAGGAGAGAAGGGCGTTCACCGGGCCTAACGCTACGCTCAGGGCGTGGAGAAGCGGTACCTCTTCACGCCGGGGCCGACGCCCGTCCCGCCCGCCGTGCTCGCGGCAGGCGCGGAGCCGATCGTCCATCACCGCGGCGCCGACTTCCGCGAGATCTACGCGAGCGTGCTCGGACGCCTCAGGGACGTGTTTCGTACCGAGGCGGACGTCCTGCTCTTCACGGCGTCCGGCAGCGGCGCGATGGAGTCCGTGCCGGCGAACCTGTGCGCGCCCGGCGACCGGGTCACGGTCGTCAGCCACGGGTCGTTCGGCGAGCGCTGGCTCGCGATCTGCGAGCAGCACCAGCTCGACATCCATGCGATCCGGTACGAGTGGGGCGAGCGGCCCGATCCGGCCGAGGTGGGTGCCGCCGTGCGCGAGGCCGGGACCGACATCGTCTTCTGTCAGCACTCGGACACCTCGACGGGCGTCGTCTCCGACGTACAGGCGATGAAGGAGGCCGTCGGCGATGCCACGCTGGTCGTCGACGCGGTCTCGTCGCTCGGCGCAGTCCCGCTCGAGACGGACGCGTGGGGGATCGACGTCGTCGTGTCGGGCTCGCAGAAGGCGCTGATGGCGCCGCCCGGGCTCGCGATGGCGTCCGTGCCCGCACACGTCCTCGAGCGGGTGAAGCCGTCGCGCAGCTTCTACTTCGACTGGCCGCGCAACAAGAAGGCACAGGACGTTCTCGACGCGGCGTTCACGCCCGCGGTGTCGACCATCCGCAGCCTCGACGTCGCGCTCGGGCTGCTGCTCGAGCAAGGGCTGCCGGCCGCCTTCGACCGGCACGTTCGGCTCGGCCGCGCGACGCGTGCCGGCGTCAAGGCCATGGGCCTCGAGCTCTTCTCGCCCGACGACGACACGGCCGCGGTCGTCACGGCGATCCGGGCTCCCGAAGGCATCGACGCCGACGAGCTCTTGCGACACCTGCGCGATTGCCACGGCGTGACCCTCGCCCCGGGCCAGCAGCACCTGAAGGGAAAGGTCTTCCGGATCGGTCACATCGGCTGGTTCGACATCTTCGACATCGCGAGCGCGCTCGCGGCAGTCGAGTTGTCGCTGACCGAGCTCGGCGCCGACATCGAGCGCGGAGTCGCGGTCCCCGCGGCGTTCGATGCTTTCGAGCGCCCGCCGGTCGACGTATGAAGGTACTCGTACGCGAGCAGATCGCGGACGCGGGTCTCGCGCTGCTTCAGTCGCGGTTCGACGTCGACGTCGACGAGAGCTCGCCCCTCGAGGACCTGATCGGGAACTACGACGCGATCGTCATCCGCTCCGCGACGAAGCTGACCGCCGACCTGATCGAGAAGGGAACACAGCTGCGCGTGATCGGCCGCGCCGGGGTCGGCGTCGACAACGTCGACGTCGACGCGGCGACCCGCAGGGGCATCGTCGTCGCGAACGCGCCGGGCGCGAACGTCGTGTCGGCGGCAGAGCACACGGTCGGGCTGCTGCTCGCGCTGGCGCGGAACATCCCGCAGGCGCACGCGGCCCTCAGCGAGGGGCGATGGGAGCGGTCGCGTTGGGGCGGCGTCGAGCTCGCCGACAAGGTGCTGGGCGTCCTCGGCTTCGGCCGGATCGGGCGGCAGGTCGCGCGGCGTGCGCTTGCACTCGAGATGAAGGTGGTCGCCTACGACCCATTCGTCTCGGCGGAACGGTTCCGCGAGCTCGGGGTCGAGCCTGCGACGTTCGGCGAGGTGCTGGAGCGTGCGGAGTTCCTCACGCTGCATCTGCCGCTGACCGACGACACGCGCAACGCGATCGACGCCGACACCATCGCGCACATGCGCGACGGCGTCCGGATCGTCAACGCCGCCCGCGGCGAGCTCGTCGACGAGCAGGCGCTCGTCGCCGCGCTCGAGTCAGGGAAGGTCGCCGGTGCTGCGATCGACGTCTTCACGGTCGAGCCGTACAGCGGCCCGCTCCTGCATGCCCCGAACGTCGTCGTCACGCCGCATCTCGCGGCGTCGACCGAGGAGGCCCAGGATCGCGCGGGCGTGGTCGTCGCGGAGCAGGTGGTGGCCGCGCTCGACGGCCTCGTCGTCACGAACGCCGTGAACATCCCGGCGATCGGCGCCGAGGACCTCGAGGTGCTCGGCCCGTTCGTACCGCTCGCGGCGAAGCTCGGCAAGCTGGCGATGGAGCTCGCCGGCGGGGAGACGCGACGGATCGGGATCGAGGTCTACGGCGAGCTCGCCGAGCACGACACGCGGCTCCTGACGGTCGCTGCGCTGAACGGCGCGTTCCAGGGGCACACCGAGCATCCGGTCAATTACGTGAACGCGCCGATCGTCGCCGCCGACCGCGGGATCGAGGTGGTGGAGGAGAAGCGCCGCGCGGCGCAGGACTACACGAGCCTCGTCGCCGTGACCGCCGACGGCGTCCGCGTCGCTGGGACGACGATCGGCCAGGAGTCGCGCCACTTCCTCGTGCACGCCCTCGGGTTCGCGCTCGAGATGGAGTTCTCGCCCCGCATGGCGCTGCTGAAGTACGACGACGTGCCCGGCGTGATCGGACGTATCGGCACCCTGTTCGGCGAGGCCGGCGTCAACATCGCGAACATGTCCGTCTCCCGCGACAGGGCCGGCGGGAAGGCGCTGATGGGGCTGGCGATCGACTCGGACGTCCCCGACGACCTTCGCGCCCAGCTCTGCGAAGGCATGGACGACGCCTACATCATCGGATGAGCTGGCCCGAGCCGGTGGAGCGCGTGTCCGGTGTGCTGCGCGCGGCCGCGGTCGACGCGCGGATCGAGCAGTTCGACGAAGGCACTCCGACGGCGCGTGACGCTGCGAAGGCGGTCGCCTGCGACCTGTCGCAGATCGTGAAGACGCTCGTGTTCGTCTGCGACGGCGCCTTCGTGCTCGCGCTCGTGCCCGGCGACCGCCGCGCCGACGAGCAGGCGGTCGCCCGTGCCGTCGGCGCCTCCTCGGTCCGGGTCGCGAAGCCCGACGAGGTCGTCCAGGCGACCGGGTTCGAGGCTGGAGGCGTGGCGCCGTTCCCGCAGCGCCAGGTATCGCAGACACTCATCGACTCATCGTTCTTCGCGCACGTCGTCGTCTGGATCGGGGCCGGAACACCGCATCACATGGCCTCCCTGCCGCCCGTCGAGCTCGCCCGCCTGGCCGGGGCGCGGACGGTCGACCTCGCGGCCTCCGGGTAGAATTCGAAGCTCCCGGCGGCGACACAAAGGAGCGCGCGCGGTGCAGGAGACCGAAAAGATCTGGATGAACGGAGAGCTTGTCGACTGGGCCGACGCGAAGGTCCACGTCGGCGTGCACGGGCTGCACTACGGCACCGGCGTCTTCGAGGGGATTCGCTGCTACGACACACCGAAGGGCCCGGCGGTCTTCCGCCTGGACGAGCATCTTCAGCGCCTCCACAACTCGGCGAAGCTCCTGTACATGGAGATCCCGTTCCGGGTCGAGGAGCTGAAGGCCGCGTGCAACGAGCTGATCGGGACGAACGGGCTGCCCGAGTGCTACCTGCGGCCGATCGCGTTCTACGGCTACGGGGAGCTCGGCGTGGCGGCGCGCGGCAATCCGGTCGAGGTCGTGATCATGAGCTGGCCGTGGGCGCCGTACCTCGGTGAGGAGAGCCTGAAGACGGGCATCCGGGCGAAGATCTCGTCCTGGCAGCGCGTGTCCCCGAACATCGTCCCGCATGCGTCGAAGGCGACGGGCGTGTACCTCAACTCGATGCTCGCCGTGACGGAGGCGAACAACGCCGGCTACGACGAGGCGATCCTGCTCACGCCGGAGGGCTTCGTGGCCGACGGGTCCGGCGAGAACATCTTCGTCGTGCGCGACGGCGTCATCTACACGCCGGATCTCGCCACGGGGATCCTGCCCGGCATCACACGCGACACGATCAAGCAGATCGCGCAGGACCTCGGCTACACCGTGGTCGAGAAGTCGATCATCCGCTCCGACCTCTACCTCGCGGACGAGGTGTTCATGTGCGGCACCGCCGCCGAGGTGACGCCGCTGCGGTCGATCGACGACTACGACATCGGTGTCGGCGAGGTCACGCTGCAGGTCCAGAAGGCGTATCTCGACACGGTGCGCGGTCAGAGCGAGCGGTGGGCGCAGTGGCTCGACCCCGTGCCGCAGCTGGCCCGTTCGTGACGGAAACAGCGGTCGACAGGATCAACCTCAGCGCGCCGTGGATCGACGAGCGCGACGAGGAGCTCGTCCTCGAGGTGCTGCGCTCGGGCTGGCTGTCGCTCGGCCCGACCGGCCCGCGCTTCGAGTCGATGCTCGGCGAGGCGATCGGCGTCCCGTACGCAGCGGCGGTCTCGTCGGGCACCGCCGGGCTGCATCTCTGCATGCGGCTCGCGGGCGTCGGGGCCGGCGACGAGGTGATCACGTCGCCGTACTCGTTCGTCGCGTCGGCCAACTGCGCGATCTACGAGGGCGCAACGCCGGTGTTCGCCGACATCGACCCGCACACGTACAACCTCGATCCCGCCGCCGTCGCCGCCGCGATCACGCCGCGGACCAAGGCGATCGTCGTCGTCGACATCTTCGGCTACCCGGCCGAGTACGACGAGCTGATCCCGCTGTGCGAGAAGCACGGCATCGCGCTCGTCGAGGACTCGTGCGAAGCGCTTGGTGCGATGTACAAGGGCAAGCCGCTCGGCTCGTACGGCCATCCGGCGGTGTGGGCGTTCTACCCGAACAAGCAGATGACGACGGGTGAGGGCGGCGCGGTCACGACGGGCAGCGAGGAGCAGTACGAGCTGCTCACGTCGTTGCGCAACCAGGGCCGGCTCGAGACGTCGTCATGGCTGCAGCACGGACGGCTCGGTTACAACTACCGCCTGGACGATCTCTCTGCCGCGCTGGGCATCGGCCAGCTGGAGAAGCTCGACCGCATCCTCGCGGCGCGCCGGGAGGTCGCAGCCCGGTACGGGGAGCTCCTGCGCGGTGTCGACGTCGAGACACCGCTCGAAGACGACGCCGACCACGTGCGCTCCTGGTTCGTCTACGTGGTGAAGCTTCCCGCGGGTGCCGATCGCGGCGCGGTGATGGAGCGGCTCGCGGCGCAGGGCATCGCGACCGCCCCGTATCTGCCATCGATCCACCTGCAGTCGTACATGCGCGAGCGGTACGGGTTCTCGGAGGGGATGCTGCCGGTGAGCGAGGACTGCAGCGCGCGCACGATGGCGCTGCCGTTCCATGCGCGGCTCGAGCGGGCCGACCAGGAGCGCGTCGTCGAGGCGCTCCGCACCGCGCTCTCCTAGGATCACGCCGTGGCGCACATGGTCTTCCTCGGCTTCGGCAAGTACATTCGCGCGGACCGGATCTACGGCATCGAGCCGCTCCCCGGTGACGAGCGCGGCTCGGGCGCCCGCACGCGGGTGTGGGTCGAAGGGATCCCCGAGGCGGTGATCGCGTCGCGCAGCGAGCGCGCGATCCTCGCGGACATGGGCGTGCTTCCACCGCGGGCTCGTCCCACTCCGCAAGACGAGAACCTCTTCTAGGTTCTTCACGTTGAACTGGCGGCGGCTGCACGTCGACACGCGCCCGTTGCGGCGGCGTGACTTTCGCAACCTCTGGCTCGGCCAGATGGTGTCGACGATCGGCGCCGAGATCGCCGTCGTCGCGGTGCCGTTCCAGGTGTACAAGCTCACGGGCTCGACCGCGCTCGTCGGCCTGCTCGGCCTCGCCTCGCTCGTCCCGCTCCTGTTCGTGCCGCTCGTCGGCGGCGCGTTCGCGGATGCGCTCGACCGGCGCACCGTCGTCCTCGTCACCGAGACCGGGCTCGCCGCCGTCTCCGTGCTGTTCCTCGTCAACGCGCTGCTGCCGAGCCCCCGGGTGTGGGCGCTCTTCGTGCTGCAGGGGCTCGCGGTCGCGGTGTACAGCTTCGGCCGGCCAGCACTCGCGTCGCTTGCCCCTCGGCTCGTCCCCGACGAGGAGCTCGCCGCTGCGAACTCGCTCACGAGCGTCTACAGCTCGCTGTCGAGCGTTGCCGGACCGGCTGTCGGAGGCCTGATCATCGCGACCGCCGGTGTGCCATGGACGTTCGGGATCGACGCCGCGACGTACGCCGCCTCGCTGCTCGTGATCGCGTGGCTGCCGAAGCTGCCGCCGCTCGAGGACGTCGACCGGCCGAGCTTCCGCTCGATCGTCGACGGCTTCCGCTTCCTCAAGGGACGCCAGGCGCTGATCGGGATCTTCGCGATCGACTCGAACGCGATGGTGTTCGGCATGCCGAGCGCGCTCTTCCCGGCGATCGCCCTCCATCGCCTGCACGGCACGGCGTCGACCGTCGGTTACCTGTACGCGGCGCCGTACGCAGGCGCGCTGGGATGCTCGCTGCTCTCCGGCTGGTGCTCGCACGTGCGGCGTATGGGCCTGGGGATCACGATCATGGCATGTCTCTGGGGCGCTGCGATCGCAGGTTTCGGGCTGACGACCTCGCTGTGGCCCGCGCTCGTCCTGCTGGCCGTCGCGGGCGGCGCCGACTTCTACAGCGCGGTGCTGCGCTCGACGATGCTGCTGCGCTCGACGCCGGACCACCTTCGCGGGCGGCTGCTCGGGATCGAGTTCATGCAGGTCGCGAGCGCGCCGAGCCTTGGCGATCTCGAAGCGGGCGTGCTCGCCTCGCTCACGTCGCTTCGCTTCTCGATCGTGTCCGGCGGGCTCGCCTGCATCGCCGGCTGCGTCGTCACGGCGCTTGCCTTACCGAAGTTCCTGAGTTATGACGCTGGATCTGACACGCAGCCCGCATGACGTCGCGCCCGAGCTGATCGGGGCGCAGCTGTACGTGGACGGCGTCGGCGGTGTGATCGTCGAGGTCGAGGCGTACGACCACGAGGATCCGGCGGCGCACGGATTCGGCAACCGCCGCACGGAACGCAACGCGTCGATGTTCCTCGGCGGCGGCCGCGCGTACGTGTACCGCTCGTACGGGATCCACTGGTGCCTCAACCTCGTGTGCGGCGACGTCGGCGTCGCAGGGGCCGTTCTGATCCGGGCGCTCAAGCCGACCCGCAACGTCTTCGCGATGCGCGAGCGGCGCGGCCTCGACGACGTGCGGTTGCTGTGCTCGGGGCCGGGACGCCTGTGCCAGGCGCTCGGCGTGACGCGCGAGCACGACGGGCTGCGACTCGACGAGCCGCCGTTCCAGCTCATCGCGCGACCGCGGCCGGTGGAGGTCATGACGGGGCCGCGGATCGGGATCACGAAGGCCGCGGACAAGCCCTGGCGCTACGGGCTCGCCGGCTCGCGCTACCTGAGCAAGCCGTTCAGGAGGACCTCTACTTGACGGTCAGCGTGATCTCGAGCCCGGGCTCGGCCGCCGTGCCGGCGGGTACGGACTGAGCGGTCACCTTGCCGGTGTCGCCGCCGTTCACCGAGACCTTCATGTGTAGCCGCTCGAGCTTCGCCTTCGCCTTGGCGACCCCCAGGCCGACGGCGCGTGGCACAACACCGTGCAGCGACTTCTCCGCGATCAGCGTGATCTTGTCGAACGCCGACGCCGTGCCCCGCCGCGGGAACTGGCCGACCACGTAGCCGACGCGGTCGCCGGCCTTCGCCGGCTTGTAGACGATCGTGGGTGTCAGCGGCTGGCCCTCCAACCGCGTCCGTGCGTAGGCGAGCGAGCGCCCGACCACATCCGGGATCTCCACTTCGTTCTTCTTGCAGGTGGCGGGAGGCGCGGCCTTGCCGTTCGTCCGCAGCGGCTCGCCGCCGTAGAACGCGAGCTGGTAGGTGTTCTTGCAGAGGCCGTCGTCGCGCTGGAGGATCCCGTCGCGGTTGACGACCGTCACGTCGGACGCAAAGAGCGATGGTGCAGCCGGGAACGACTCGGGCTGAAGCTTGAGATAAGGGATCGCCTGCTGCATGAACGACTTCCAGATCAGCGCCGGGTACGTCCCGCCCGCGACCGGCCGGCCGTGGAACTGGTACGTCATCGGCACGAGCTTGTCGGGGTAGCCGACCCAGACGGCGACGACCATCTGCGGCAGGTACCCGACGAACCACGCGTCGCCATAGTTCTCCGTCGTCCCCGTCTTGCCGGCGACCTGCCACCCCGGGAGCGCGGCCGCGGTCCCGGTGCCGTACTGGACGACTCCTTGCAGCAGCTGGTTGATCGTCGCAGCCTGATCCGACGTCAGGACGTCGCGAGCGACCGGCTCGTTGGCGTGCCGGTTGCCGCCGATGTCGACCGTCTCGATCGCGCGGGGCTGGTTGCCGAAGATCGACCCGTCGATTCGCTTGCCCCCGTCGGCGAACGACGCGTACGCGCGCGCCATCTCGAGCGGTGTCGCCGGTTCCGCACCGAGCCCGATCGCGAAGTAGCCGTTGAGCTTCGAGGTGATTCCGAGCTGGTGCGCGGTCTTCGCGACGTTTCCCGGCCCGACGATCGCGGTGAGCTGGGAGAAGACGGAGTTGTCGGAGTATGCGATCGCCTGCGAGAGGTTGATCGGCCCGAGCGCCTCGCCCTCGTAGTTGTTCACCGGCCAGATCTTCCCGCCGATGTTGATGTCCACGTGCTTGCTCGACGTGAGGATCGACGACGGAGAGACGTTCTCCTTCAGCGCGGTCGCGAGTACGAACGGCTTGAACGACGAGCCCGGTTGCCGTTCACCCTGCGTCGCGAGGTTGAACTGGTTCTTGTGGTAGTTCGCGCCGCCGACCATCGCGCGGACCGCACCCGGGTCGCTCTGCGTGTCGATCGCGACGAGCGCGACGGCCGGGTTCGTCCCGTTCTGCGGCAGCACCTTGGCGATCGCCTGCTGCGCCATCTGCTGGAGGTTCTTGTCGAGCGTGGTCGTCACTTTCAGGCCGCCGCCGAACGCCGTCTTCGGTCCGTACTCCTGTACGAGCTGGTCCTTCACGTAGTTGGCGAAGTACGGTGCCCACTTGCCCTGCGTGCCCGGCAGCGAGACGCCCTCGGGCTTCGGCATCGGGTAGTGCAGCGACCCGTCGAGCTGGCTCGCGGTCAGGTAGCCCTGCTGGTAGAGGAGTCGCAGGACGAGGTTGCGGCGAGCTTCGGCCGCTTGCGGGTGGGCGACCGGGTCCCACGCGCTCGGGTCCTCGGGAATCCCCGCGAGCAGCGCAGCCTCGGCCGGGTTCATGAATTGCGCGCTGTGGTGGAAGTACACCTTGGACGCCTGCTCGACGCCGTACGCACCGTTGCCGAAGTAGACCGTGTTCAGGTAGGCGGTGAGGATCTTGTCCTTCGTCCACCGCTGCTCGAGCTGCCATGCGAGCGCCGCCTCGGTGAGCTTGCGTGCGATCGTCTTCTGGCTCGTCAGGTAGGCGTTCTTGACGAGCTGCTGGGTGATCGTCGAGCCGCCCTGCACGGTGCCTCGATGCGTTATGTCCGCCCACACCGCGCGTGCCATGCCGCGGAGGTCGACGCCGCGGTGCTCGTAGAACCGCTTGTCCTCGACCGCGACGATCGCGTGCTTCATCCACGGGTTGATCTTCGAAGAGGGGACGATGATCCGCGCCTGGTCGCCGCGGAGGATCGCGAGGACGGTGTGGCCGTCGCGGGCGTAGACGTAGGTGTTCGCCTGTGTCTGCTTCGAGCTCGGCTCGAGCTGCGGCAGCTTCGCCGCGAGCGCCGCGAGCAGACCGAAGGTGAATGCCGACAGGCCCAGGACTCCGAGAACTGCGAGGAGTGCGAGAAGTCTGAGCTTGCGGATCCGCCGACGCTTGGGCCGGCGCCGATTTCTCCGAAAGAGCGCCAGGACCGGGGTAGTCTAGCCCCCTCATGGGCCTGGAAGCACTCACGCGGAACGCGGCGAACGTCCTCCCCGAGGGCGGGCTCGAGGCGAAGCTGAAGCTCGGCCGGCCGCTGCGCGTGAAGATGGGCATCGACGTCACCGCGCCCCAGGTGACGCTAGGGAACGGCGTCGGGCTCCAGCGCATGCGGGCGTTCCAGGACG
>JADMIO010921778.1_pt1:27500-48854 | contig 48854 bp, 48 predicted proteins | sample 8958161 | NCBI WGS metagenome assembly JADMIO01 (sample SAMN16585339, study PRJNA669376) | soil metagenome | isolation source: Crop rotation soil | place: USA: Cullars Rotation, Alabama | collected 2011
GCCTGCCCGGTGCCGGAAGGTCACGAGGAGAGGTTAGCTTTCGGGCGAAGCTTCGAATCCAAGCCCCGGTAAACGGCGGCGGTAACTATAACCGTCCTAAGGTAGCGAAATTCCTTGTCGGGTAATTCGAAAGAAATTGCCCTAGCTAGGAGTGATCCTGGCGGTAAACCGGCTAATAACGGGGAAGCCCTCCTCGTATGCGACGCCTCAAGGACGTCGTGATAGCGAAAGGGTGATCCCGTGGGAAGTCGCCGAGCTGTCTGAGACATCGACAGTGACGTTGACCCCGTAACGACTGATCTGTGACGCATTTGTCACAGTGAGATCGCATCTCCATCCCGCCCAGGTGGGAAAATCTACGAGTGCGATCAGACGCCGGCCCTTGGCCTAGCAGTCGCGAGTTCCTCTCGGCGTACATCTCCGGATACGCCGACGGCGAAGGTTGCTTCACCGTCTCCATCGCTCCACGAGCCGGTCTGCTCGTGGGCTGGGAGGTGAGGCCAAGCTTCTCCGTCAGCCGGAACGGTGATCGAGCCGAGGTGCTTCAGCTGATCGAAGCGACCTTCGGGTGCGGAGCGATCCGTCCCGACCGCAGCGACCGGACGCTCAAGTGGGAGACGCGCCGGCTCGAGGATCTCCTCGGCCGGGTCATCCCGCACTTCGAGCGCTTCCCGTTGCTGTCTGGAAAGAGGTTGGACTTCGAGCGGTTCGCGGCGATCTGTCGATTGATGGCAGGCGGCGCACACCGCAACCGCGACGGTCTCATCGAGATCGTCGAGCTCGCGCGGGTGATGAACCCGAGCGGGCGAAGGCGGTATTCAGCCGAGGAAATACTCGCCAAGCTACGTCAAGGTGAAGGGATAGTCTGCGCCTCCAGAAATGGAGGATCAACGCGAAGTTCCGACCTGCACGAATGGCGTAACGACTTGGGCGCTGTCTCTTCGAGGGATCCGGTGAAACTGTAGTCTCGGTGAAGATGCCGAGTACCCGTGGTTGGACGGAAAGACCCCGTGAACCTTTACTACAGCTAGATATTGGAGTTCGGGACAGGTTGTCCAGGATAGGTGGGAGGCTTTGAAGCCGGCACGCCAGTGTCGGTGGAGCCACCGTTGGGATACCACCCTTCGTGTTCTGGGCTTCTAACCCGCTGCCGTGATCCGGGGCGGGAACAGTATCTGGTGGGTAGTTTGACTGGGGCGGTCGCCTCCCAAAATGTAACGGAGGCGCGCAAAGGTTCCCTCAGCACGGTTGGAAATCGTGCGTAGAGCGTAATGGCATAAGGGAGCTTGACTGCGAGACCGACAGGTCGAGCAGGTGCGAAAGCAGGCCATAGTGATCCGGCGGTAACGAATGGAAGTGCCGTCGCTCATCGGATAAAAGGTACTCCGGGGATAACAGGCTTATCCTTCCCAAGAGTCCACATCGACGGAAGGGTTTGGCACCTCGATGTCGGCTCGTCGCATCCTGGGGCCGGAGTAGGTCCCAAGGGTTGGGCTGTTCGCCCATTAAAGCGGTACGCGAGCTGGGTTCAGAACGTCGTGAGACAGTTCGGTCCCTATCCACCATGGGCGTTGGAGGCTTGAGAGGAGTCGTCTCTAGTACGAGAGGACCGAGATGAACGGACCTCTGGTGTATCAGTCGTTCTGCCAAGAGCGCTGCTGATTAGCCACGTCTGGATGGGATAACCGCTGAAAGCATCTAAGCGGGAAGCCCACCTCAAGATGAGGCCTCCCATCTCCTAGAGAGAGTAAGAGCCGTGGGAGACCACCACGTTGATAGGCGGGACGTGCAAGCACAGCAATGTGTTCAGCGGACCCGTACTAATTGCTCGAGGTCTTGATTTGAAGAGCTCGTCCGTAGCTATGGAGTTTTGAGGGTGCAGCGATCCGCGCACGGCCTCGACAATTGGGCGGTCATAGCGGCGGGGAAACACCTCTTCCCATTCCGAACAGAGAAGTTAAGCCCGCTAGCGCCGATGGTACTCGGGGCGCAAGCCCCCGGGAGAGTAGGACGCCGCCCATTTTCCTCACAGGGTGTCTGACACCAAGAGTGTCAGACACCTTTTTTTCTGGCACGACGCGGGAGCGGTCGGGGCTCCGGCACCGTCTTTTGGGGTTACGCCGCTCGGAGGCGTTCCTTCCACTCCGGATCGAGTGCCCGCAAGCGCGCCACGCGCTCGCCGAGCGGCGGGTGCGAGTCGAAGAGCGCGCCGAGGCCCTTCTCGGCGAACGGGTTCATCGTGTAGAGCGGCTCCGTCGCCGGCGCGGCCTCGAAGGGGACGAGCTGCATCGCCTGCTCGAGCCGGAGCAGCGCGTCCGCGAGCCCGTGCGGCGACGCGCACAGCTCGGCGGCCGTCCGATCGGCGGCGAACTCGCGCCGCGGGGACAGCATCAGGTGGACGAACGACGCGGCGACCGGCGCGAGCACGAACAGGAGCGCGCGCTGCAGCACGCCGCCGATGCGGGACAGCTCGACGAGGCACATGGCGACGATCACGACGACCGTCTGCAGGAGCACGTCGCGGTGGCGGATGTGCGCGATCTCGTGCGCGACGATCCCTTCGAGCTCGGCGGGGGAGGCGACGCCCAGCAACCCGACGGATACAGCGACACCGGAGCCGCCGCCGGCGCCGCGCCCGGCCGAGAGCGCGCGCGGATAGCTGTCGGACAGCACGTACAGCTTCGGCTTCACGATCCCGGCCGACAGCGCGAGGCGCTCGACCGTCGAGTGCAGCGCGGGCGCCTCTCCCTGGACGAGCTCGCGCGCGCCGAGCATGCCCATCACGATCCGGTCGGCGTACGTGTAGATCGCCGCCGTGAGCAGCACGATCGAGCCTGCGAAGAGGATCGAGACGCGGTAGCCGCCGAGCTTCCAGCCGAGCCCGCCGAGCAGCACGCCGACCGCCGCCGGGATCACCCAGCACTTGACGACGTTCCGCAGGATGAGGAAGCGGTCTCGCACCGCGACCGCCTAAGGCTCGTCTTCGGAGGTGTCCGGGTCGTCCTCGGCGAGCCCGCGCGGCGGCCAGTCGGGCTCGGGCGCGTCGCACCGGCTCGAGCAGTGCAGCGAGGCGACGTTCTGCAAGGGGATGAGGATGTGCCCGTTCAGCTCGACGTGCGCGACATCCTCGAGGTAGCAGTATGCGGTCAGCACGCCGTCCTGGTACTCGCCTCCGAAGAGCGCGATCTCGACCTGCTCGCCCTTGTATTTGTTCGTGTAGTCCTCCACGCGGTCCGAGCCTATCCGATAGGCGCCGTGAGGCGGTCGTCGCGGAAGTGCACCTCGAGCACGTGGCAGTTCGGCACCGGGTGGTACGGCAGCTCGCTGATCACGTCGTGGATCGACCTGATCGTGCCTCCGTGCGTGACGAGGAGGATCCGCTCGCCCAGGTGCTCGCGCGCGATCCGGATCACGGCTGCGCGGACACGCTCGCCGTGCCGTTCGTGGGTCTCGCCGTCCGGCCGTTTCCCGTCCGGGAACCGTTCTTCGATCTCGGCGCGCGTGAGCCCCGACCACGAGCCGACGTCGATCTCGCGCAGGCCCGCGTCGGCGACGACCTCGATGCCGTGCGGAGCAGCCAGGATCTCTGCCGTCTCGAAGGCGCGCCGGAGGTCCGACGCGTACACGGCGTCGAACGTCGTGTCGTGCAACTCCTCGGCGAGCTGCCGTGCCTGGGCGCGCCCAGTCTCGTTGAGCGGCGGATCGGCCCACCCCTGCCAGCGGCCTTCGCGGTTCCAGTCGGTCTCGCCGTGCCGTGCAACGAGGAGCGTCGTCATCGGCTCGCTACCGTAGCGAGCCGTGGATCTCGGACTCGCAGACAAGGTCTGCCTCGTCACCGGCTCGACGGCCGGCATCGGCCTCGAGGTTGCGGCGCGGCTCGCCGCCGAGGGAGCGCATGTCGTCACGACCGGGCGGCGTGACGACGGGCCGGGTGAGCTTCACATCGCCGCCGACCTGACGGAACGCGGCGCCGCGAACAGACTCGTCGCCGCAGCAGTCGAACGCTTCGGGCGCATCGACGGGCTCGTCAACAACGCGGGAGGCACGGACATCCGTAAGCTCCGAGAGCTCGCCGACGACGACTGGCAGCGGTCGTTCGAGCTCAACTTGATGACCGCTGTGCGCACGACGCGTGCGGCGCTGCCGCACATGCAGACCGGGTCGGCGATCGTCAACGTCTCGTCGACCGCGGCGAAGCGACCGTCGCTCGGCATGCCTGACTACTCGGTGATGAAGGCGGCCTTGCTCTCGTACTCTCGTCTCGTTGCCGACACGCACGCGGCCGACGGGATTCGCTGCAACGCGGTCACGCCCGGCCCGACCGCGACCGACGCCTGGCTCGGCCAGGGCGGGCTCGCCGAGCAGCAGGGCGACCGTGACGAGGTGCTCGCGAAGGTCGCCGCCGGCAGGCCGCTCGGCCGGCTGGCCGAGCCGGGCGAGATCGCCGACGTGATCGTGTTCCTCCTGTCTCCGCGGGCCTCGTACGTCACGGGCGCGGCCTGGTCGGTCGACGGAGGAACCGTCCCGATCATCATCTGACGCTGCCGCTACCGTGGCCCGGTGCCCGACGTTGCCGGGAGAGTTGCCGACGCCTTCGCTGCACGCATCCGCGAGCAGGAGGAGCGCGCGCTCTCGCCGCTCGCGGTCCGCTCGTACGAGACCGCCGGGCGCCCGCGCGACGAGGCCGAGTGCAGCGTCCGCACCCCGTTCCAGCGCGACCGCGACCGCATTCTCCATTCGAAGCCGTTCCGCCGCCTGAAGGGCAAGACGCAGGTCTTCATCGATCCCGCCGGCGACCACTACCGAACGCGCATGACCCACACCCTCGAGACGACGGGCATCGCCCGCGTCGTCGCGCGCGCGCTCTCGTTGAACGAGGACCTGACCGAGGCGATCGGGCTCGGCCACGACACGGGCCATCCACCGTTCGGCCACGCGGGGGAGGCCGCTCTCGACGAGCTGCTGCGCGACCGCGGTGGCTTCCGCCACAACGAGCAGTCGGCGCGGATCGCCGAGCAGCTGAACCTCACGCGCGAGGTGATCGACGGGATCCTCACGCATACCGGCCCGCAGGAGCCCGCGACGCTCGAAGGGAAGATCGTGCGGATCGTCGATCGCGTCGCGTACATCAACCACGACATCGACGACGCGATCCGTTACGGGATCCTCGAGGAGGGCGACCTTCCGCGCGACGAGATCGCGCTGCTCGGTCCGACGGGCGGCCGGCGGATCGACACGCTCGTCCACGACCTCGTCGAGCGGTCGGCCGCGGCGGGCGACATCGTCCAGGGCCACGAGATCGGTGAGGCGATGCTCTCCCTGCGTGCCTTCATGTTCGATCGCGTCTATCTCGGCCCGGAGACGCGTCCGGAGCACGAGCGCGCCAGGGAGACGATTCGCAAGATCTTCGAGCACGGAGCGTCCGTCGAGTTCATCGCGGGCATGACCGATCGATTCGCGCTGTCGTACGCTGACTGCATCTGATGGCCAGGATCAAGGACACCTCGGTCGAGGCGGTGAAGGCGGTCGCCGAACTGGTGCCCGTCGTCGAGGAACGCACATCGCTGCGCAAGCAGGGCGCGCGCCTCGTCGGCCGCTGCCCGTTCCACGAGGAGCGCACGCCGAGCTTCTCCGTCAATCCGAGCCTCGGCCTCTACCACTGCTTTGGCTGCCATCAGGGCGGCGACGTGATCAAGTTCGTCCGCGACACGCAGGGGCTGGACTTCGCTGGCGCGATCGAATGGCTCGCCGAGCGTTTTCGCGTCGAGCTCGAGTACGAGGACGTCTCGCCCGAGCAGGCTGCGAAACGCGGCCGCCGCGTCCGGTTGCAGGAGCTGCTCGACGATGCCGCGTCGTTCTACGAGCGTGCGCTTTGGAAGACCGAGGTGGGCTCGTTCGCGCGCGACTACCTGAAGGGTCGCGGCTTCTCCGAAGAGATCGCGCGCGAATTCCGGCTGGGGCTGTCGCTGGGTGGCGACTCGCTATCGCGCAAGGCACTTGCCAAGGGGTTCAAGCGCGACGAGCTCCAGGCGGCCGGGTTGATCCGTGGGCGCGCCGATGCGTTCCAGCGACGCCTGATGTTCCCGCTCACCGACGCGCGTGGCCGTGTGCTCGGCTTCCAGGCGCGCAAGCTCTACGACGACGACCCGCTGCGCGGCAAGTACGTGAACACGCAGGAGTCGGAGCTCTTCCACAAGAGCGCCGTCGTCTACGGCCTGGACAAGGCGCGCGCGGCGATCGCGAAGCAGGACCGGGCGTGCGTCGTCGAGGGCAACGCCGACGTGATCGCCCTCCGGCAGGCCGGTTTCGAGCCGGTGGTCGCGTGCATGGGCACCGCGCTCACCGAGCAGCAGCTCCGCGAGCTCGGCCGTCTCACGAGGCGGTTGTGGCTCGCTTTTGACGGCGACGCGGCGGGTGAGTCGGCGGCGCTGCGTGGCATGGAGCTCGCCGTCGCCCAGAAGTTCGATGTGAACGTGGTCGCGCTGCCACCCGGCGTCGACCCGGCCGACGACCCGGCCGGCTTCGAGGCGCACCTGCGCAACGCCGAGCCGTACGTCGTGTACCGCGTGCGGCTCGAGCTCGAGCACGCCGACGACCGTGAGGCTGGCTTCCGCAAGGCGAAGGAGATCCTCGACGGGTTCCCTGAAGGCCCCGACAAGCTCGCCGCTCAGCGCCTCGTCGCCGATCGCATCGGCACGACCGTCCAGTTCCGCACCGGCGCCATCCCGTCGGCGCGGGCCGCGGCGAACGCGCCGCGTGTCGTCGATGCAGGCACGCGCCTCGAGCGGAACGCGCTGGCGGGTGCGCTTGCGCACGAGGAGCTGCGGCCGCTGCTCGGCCAGCTGACGCCCGAGCATTTCTACGTCCCGGTGCACCGGAGGATCCGCGAGAGCATCCTCGACGGCACCGAGTTGGATTCCGACGGGATCGAGGTGCTGGCCGAGCTCGATGCGCGTGCCGAAACGGAAGGGATCGACGCCGCAACGGGCGAGGAGCTTCTCTGGCGCCTGCGCGAGCGCGAGCTGCGGCGCGAGTTACAAGGCGCCGACGTCGTGCGGACGCGCGAGCTGCAGGAGACGTTGCGAAAGCTGCTCGAGCGCGTGTCTGCGCTCAGCGGACGCTGAACGCGACCGACGTTCCCTTCCAGTAGCTCCACGGAAGGTTGTCGAGCAGCATGTACGAGCCGCGCGTGAGCGAGACCACGAGCGTTGCGGTCTTGCCCGGGCGAACCACGATGCTCGCCGCAAGCGGATGCACGACCGCGTGTGCGCCGGCGAGGCGAAGCCGCGCGCCGAACGTCGCGGTGCGCACCACCGTGACCTGGTGCGGCGCCGAGCCGAGGTTGCGGACGACCAGGCGGACGACACCCGCGCGCACGTCACCGGTCGACGGGACGATGCTCCATTCGGCGACGTCGGCGCGCAGCGTCGTCGCCGGCGCCGGGGCGGCAACGCCCGAGGCAGAGATCATGAGCGCCGAGGCGACGACCGAGAGCACCAGTGCGAGTCTCATGCCCTCACTGTCGCGAGCAGCCGAGACGATGCCCCCACTGACCCGTGGGTGTTCGCCTGGTCGGAGGTCCTAAAGGATGGTGATGCGGATCTCGCTGTAGGGGAACCAGCCTTCGTCGTCGCGAGGAACCGCGAACACGTTCGTCGACCCGGCGAATGCACGGGCCGCCGCCGAGACGGTCGGCTGGTCGGAGGCGAGCTCCTCGTCGGACTCGACGTCGGCCGCAGTTATCAGCCCGCCGTTCCCTCGAGCGAGTGACAGCAGTGCCTCCTGCGCCTGTTCGTACGTCATCGACGGGATTGTTCCAGAGGCGCGCCCTCGGCGGGTTTGGCTGCCCGCTTGTGAAAACCCGCACAACGCGGAATCAAAGCTCCCCGGGTTGGACTCGAACCAACAACCCTTCGGTTAACAGCCGAATGCTCTGCCAATTGAGCTACCGGGGACCAATCGGCGCGCGGCATTGTAGCTACCGTGTTCGCCGATGATTGGTCTGCTCGCGCACGCAGCGCCGATCAACTACAAGTTCCCGCTGCCTATCTGGCTGTACGTGGCGGCGGGCGGCGCGGCGGTGCTCCTGTCTGCACCCGCGGCCGCCTTGGCCGTTACCGAAGGGGATGTGATCGAGCGGCGCGGGCGGGATGTCTACCGCTTCGTTCGCCGGCTCGGGCCGATCCTCACGGTCATCGGCGTCGGGCTCGTCCTCGTCGCACTCGCCGGCGGTCTGTTCTCGACGACCGACGAGTCGCAGGAATTCTTCGAGAACCCGGTGCTCGTCCTGACGTGGGTCGACTTCTGGGTCGGGCTCGGCATCGTCTCGTGGCTCGTCGGCAACGTGTGGGAACGCGTGTCGCCGCTGAACGTCGTCGGACGCGCACTCGACGGCGCGCTCGCGCGGAACGGCATCGCGCCCCTTCGCTACCCGGCGTGGCTCGGACAGTGGCCCGCCGTTGCCGTGCTCCTTGCCTGGTCGTGGATGGAGCTGATCTGGGGGCCCGCGAAGGAACCGCGCCCGCTCGCCGCGATCCTGCTCGCCTACCTGATCGCGACGCTCGTCGGCTGCGCGGTGTTCGGTGCGGAGGCGTGGTTCGGGAACGTCGAGCTGTTCAGTGTCTTCTCGCGCACGCTCTCCCGCTTCTCGCCGCTCGAGCTGCGCCCGTTCTCACCAGAGGACTGGGCGGCGACGCCCGTAGCCGAGCGATCGGCGCGGCTCCGTCCGTACGGCGCCGGCCTCCGAACCGACCCGGCGCTGCCGGTGGGCGGCGCCGCGTTCGTGCTCGCCGCCCTCGCGACGGTCGTCTTCGACGGCTGGTCGCAGACGGACCGCTTCGGAGGGTTCCAGCAGTGGTTCTGGCAACGGTGGTCGTTCCTCGCGCATCACGTCGATGTCCTGCAAACGCTGTCGATGGTCGCGGTCGTTGCGATCTTCGTCTCCGCGTATCTCCTGATCACGCGCGAACGGGCCGAGGCGTTCGCGACGACGCTGATCCCGATCGCAGGCGTGTACTTCGCAGCGCACTACTTCGCGTACCTGCTGATCGCCGGGCAGAACACGCCGGCGGTGATCGTCGATCCGTTCGGTCACAGCTGGAACCCGCTCGGATGGGGCGAGTACGCGACCACGACGGCCGTTGCGCCTGCAGGGGTCGTCTGGTGGATCCAGGTGCTGCTGATCGTGTTCGGCCACGTCGTCGCGGTGTTCGCCGCGCACCGCCTGGCGCTGCGCTCGTCCACGCGGGCCCGCGCGCTGGCCATGCAGCTCCCGCTCGTCGCACTGATGGTCGCCTACACGGTGGCGGGTCTGTGGGTTCTCGCGCAGCAGATCAAGGCGTGACGACGACGTGCACCCTCACCTCGTGCTGAGGTGAGCCGTCCTTCGCCGAGGGCGAGAACGCACGGATGACGAGCTGGCCCGGCGTGGCGTGCATCGTGACGTCGAAGGTTCCGCGCCCAGGAGCGCCCTCCGAGGCGGTGACCGTCTCCCGTTGGACGGTCTTGGCGTCCCTCAGTGTCTGAACGACGAGTGTCGCCTCGAAGACGCTGGCCGTGCCGCTGACGTGGAACGTCGGAGCGACGTGCTCGTCCGGCGACGGGCGCTCGACGACGATCGGCAGAAGGGCGGTGGTCGTCGGCTTCGACGAGCCGCCGCAGCCGGCGGCGGTCAGGGCCGCTGCGGCGAGGACGGCGGCGCAGAGCTTCACGTCTCCCGATTCTCGTGAAAGGGCGTCTATCCTGTCGGGCAGTGAGCGTGATCGCCCTCGTCCTGCTGGCAGCTGCCGTCCTGCTGCTCGCTGCGGCGGAATGGCCGCGCCTCGCCCGCCGCGGGGTGCTGCCACACCGGAAGCCCCGCGAGAAGAAGCGGCATCTGCGTGTCGTGGAGCCCGAGCACGATCCCGACGAGTTCCAGCGGTCCGTCGAGCGCGACCTCGCGAATCTCCCGACGTACGACCCGCGAGCCCGCGACTAGCGAACAGTCACGGTGGCGCGAAGCGTGGCCGTGTTCGGAAGGATCTTCAGCACGTCCTCCATGTTTTTCGTCTCCTGGTAGTCGGAGACGGTCAACGCGAGTCGGTGCCGTCCCTTTGTCGCACTGACGCGAACGACGCCCTTGGCGAAGGTCGCGCCCGCGGGCTTCCCGTCGACCGTCGCCCTGATAGACGACGGGTCGACGCCGGACCCCGCATCGGTCGCGGACACGGCGATCCAGCCACGGGTCGACTCGAGCCGAAGCCGCGGTGGCGTCACGTCGTTCACCCAGAAGCGGAACGTGAACGGCCCGGCGGCGGCAGCGCTCGTAGTATCGAAGACCACATCGTAGATTCCGCGCGCAGGGAGGACGACACCGGCGATCCGGCGTCGCGCGCCGTATTGACTGCGGAACGGGTTGATGTCGGTCGGCAGGCCGGCATATCCGGCGAGCCTGTTCTCGGAGCCGTTGAGCGTGACGTGGGGGACGACCTTCCCGGAGAGGACGCTCACGCCCGCGTTGGCGACGCCCTCCGGAAGCGCGAAGCGGTAGGCGCGCTCGGGTCCCGGATAGCGGACGTCGCCGCCCGTCGGGTAGCGGTAGCGGTCGATCAGCGACGGCGCTCCGACGGTCGTGCCCTGGTAGATGCCGGGACGGGTGAGCGACCGCATCGGCTCGTGCGCGAGTTGCGGGGCGGTGGTCATGAACCAGAACGGGATGCGACGTGAGTTCGTGCCGTTCGTCAGCACGATGAAACCCGCGTCGTCGCTCGTCGGAGACCCGCCGGTCGCGGTGATGTCGAAGGTTCCCGGGACGGTGACGCTTGCAGGAACGGTCACCGGGCCGGGACCGGTCTGCTTTGCAACGGTCGCAGCCCAGACGCCGGCGCCGCCGCCCGCGTCCGTGAGGGTGACGGTGCGCGTGACGGACTGACCGGGCGTGAGCGCACCGAACGACAGGCCGGTCGGCGACGCGAACAGGAGCGGCATGTCGGCGCGGGGAAGGTCGACCATCCCGCCACCCTCGCGCATCGTCAGCACTTCACGGCCGTCGGCTGCGTGCACCGGGTCGCCGGTTTGTACGAGCGCGGACTTGATCTCTGCGACTGTCCAGTCTGGATGACGCTCCTCGAGCAACGCGGCCGCGCCGGCAACGTGCGGGGCGGCCATGCTCGTGCCGCTGAGGTTCTCCCATGTGCCCTGGCTCGGTGGCACGGACGAGATGACGTTGACGCCGGGCGCCGTGACGTCCGGCTTCATCTGCAGCGACAGCGGGGTCGGCCCGCCCGAGGAGAAGTCGGCGATCTGGCCGTGCGAGTCCGCCGCCGCGACGGTGATCGCGTCGGGCGCGTTGCCCGGCGAACCGATCGACCCGAACCCGAAGTCGTTGAAGTCGTTCCCCGCTGCGACGACCGGGACGACGCCGGCGGCCGCCGCACCTTGGAGCGCCACGACGACGAGGTCGCGCGAGGGCTCCACCTCGGGCTCGCCGATGGAGAGGTTGATCACGTTCATCCCGTCCGCGACAGCTGCCTCGATCCCAGCTGCGATCTCCGGGCTGTTGCCGTCGAGGCCGAAGTCCGGCGTCGGCACGGTGTAGACCTTGTAGTTGCCGATGTAGGCGCGCGGCGCCACACCCGAGAGGGTGTTCCCGGCCACTACGGGACCATGGTCGCCGGCGGCGATCCCGGCAACGTGTGTCGCATGGTACGACTCGGTCGGGTCGAACGGAGTCGCCGCGTACTTCCAAGTCGGGGACGGGGGCGGGAAGGCGCGCTGCACGATCACCTTCGGCGTTGCGTACTTGGTCTGCCCCTTCGGGAAACCGGGCGGGTACCGAAAACCTGTTCCGTTGAAGTACGGATGGGCGGCGTCGACGCCGTCGTCGATGATTCCGATCTTCATGCCCTGCCCCGAGCTCTCGAGGTTCGGCCCCCAGAGCTTGTCCGCGCCGATCTGCTGCGGGCCGAGCCTCACTGCGAGCGAGTGGTACTGGACGCTGGGCCACACCTCGGCGACGCCGGGGATCCGCGCCAGCTCGGGAAGCTCCGACCGCGGCAGGACGACGGCGAGCCCGTTCGCGACGAGCTTGTACCGCCAGCGGATCCGCGACGAGGGGATCGTTTGCTCGATGCGGGCCGAGACGGCCGCCTGTTGCGACTCCAGCCTGCGCAGGTAGCTCGCGTGCCGTGCCGAGAGGAGCGACCGCCCGAACGTCGCAAGCGGTGGGGACTTCAGCGTCACGACGACCTCGGTGGTCGGCACGGGCGTACGCGCGAACCCGTCCCCCGACAGCGCGATCGCGGACGCCGCCGTCGCCACGATGATCGTGAGAAGGCGTCTCAGAGTGCCGCATCGTAGCCGGGGCTTCGCATAAACGCGGCGGGGCGGCGGACCGGGGGAGAGTTCGGCCGCCGCCGCCGCCGCGGCCGGCATCCGGCTCCCCCTCGGACCGCGAGCCATTGGATGCCCGGAGCTGTCTTCGCCCTCGATCGCCGTCGTCCTACCTATGCGGATGAGAGGACTTGAACCTCCACGCCCATAAGGGCACACGGACCTGAACCGTGCGCGTCTACCAATTCCGCCACATCCGCGCGAGATCCGCAGTCTAGCGAGGGCTGCTAGCTACCCTGGCTCCGTGAGCACGCAACCGCTGCGCGACTTGCTCGAGAGCGCGTTCCCTGACGCGACCGAGCTCGACGTCATCGACCGCACCGGCGGCGGCGACCACTTCCAGGTGGTCGTGACTGCGCCGTCGCTCGCCGGCCTCTCCCTCGTCGAGCAGCACCGCCGCGTATACGAGGCGCTCTCGGCTCCGCTCGGCGACGGGACCATCCACGAGCTGCGCATCAAGACGAAGGGAGCTTCCTGACCGTGAGCTACACCGACAAGATCAAGGACGTCATCGAGAGCTCGGACGTGGCGTTGTTCATGAAGGGGACGCCGTCGTTCGTCATGTGCGGCAACTCGGACCGCGCGCTCCAGGCGCTCCGGCGGGCCGGGGCGCCCGTGACGGCGGTCGACATCCTCCCGGACCCGCAGATCCGCCAGGACCTGTCGTCGATCTCCGGCTGGCCGACGATCCCCCAGGTGTTCGTGAAGGGTGAGCTCGTCGGCGGCGCCGACATCGTCGAAGAGCTCGAGCAGAGCGGTGAGCTCGCGGCGACCCTGCGCGCAAAGCTCGGCGACGACTTCGCCGCTGCTCGCGACGAGACGACCGTCGCGCTCTCGTCCTAGCTCGCGAGAATCGCCAGCACGTCGTTCGCGTGGGTGTCCGGCTTGACCTTGTGCATGACGCGCTTCACCGTGCCGTCCTCGGCGATCACGAAGGTCGAGCGGCTCACGCCGAAGTACGTGCGGCCCATGTATTTCTTCTCGCCCCAGACGCCGTAGAGGTCGGCGACCTTGTGCTCGGGATCGGCGAGCAGCGTGAAGGGCAGGTCGTACTTGTTCCGAAACTTGACGTGTGACGCCTCGTCGTCGGGCGACACACCCAGTACGACGGCACCCGCCTGCTCGAACTCGCCGTAGGCGTCGCGGATCCCGCACGCCTGTGTCGTGCAGCCGGTCGTGTCGTCCTTGGGGTAGAAGTAGAGCACCACGGGCTTGCCGCGCAACTCCGAGAGCGTGACGCTCTCGCCGGCGTCGCTCTGAAGCGTGAAGTCAGGTGCAGGCTTTCCTTCTTCGATCACGTCGACCCTCCCGGTAGTTTTCGTCGGCGATGGTAACGGCGCACCACCTAAATGCATTCCTGCTCATCGGGGTGTGCGTGCTCGCGTCCGCGGCAGCGTTCTGGGCGCGGCGGTTGCGTGCCGGCACGGCCGTCGCACAACTCCTCGCGCTCGCTCAGACACTCCTCGTCGGCCAGGTCGCGCTCGGGCTCCTGCTGCTCTCCGACCACCACCGAGCCAAGGATCACCTCCACTACGCCTACGGGACGTTCGCGCTGCTCGCCGTCCTCTCGCCGTGGCTCTACGCGCCGACGGAGCCGCGGGCGCGCCTGCTCTGGTTCGCCGTCGCCACCCTCGTCGCCGCCGCCCTCGGCGTTCGCGCTTACATGACGGCATGAACCCGTTCATTCGCAACCTCGGGATCCTGGCGATCCTCGCGCTCGCGATCGTGCTGCTGAACCAGGAGACGGCGCTCGTGACCGCAGCGACGCTCTTGCGCTTCGCGTTCTTCATCGTGATCGGCGTCGTTGCCTACTTCTTCTGGCGCGACATCGGCCGCCGCGAGATCGAGACCTGGCCGGCGCGCTCGTCGCGCGTCTTCTACGCCGCCGTCGCGCTCCTCGTCGCCGACATCGGCTGGTGGGTCGTCGTCGGCGTCACCGGCCGCAACGTCCTCGCGGCCATCGTCGTTGCTGCGATCTGCGGCTACGTCGGGTTTACGACGTGGCGCGAGCAGCGCTCGGTTCTCTGACGACGGACATTCCGTCCAGGCGGTCGAGCGCCTCGCGGAGCGGCATGTGCTGCCCGACGAAGATCGGCGTGTCGCGCTCGGTGTAGCGCGACGCCTCGCTGTCACGCAGGCGGAGCATCAGATGCATGAAGTCCGCCGGCTCGTCGCACTCGAACGCGGTCATGAACTCCTGGTCGTCGATGCCGAACGAGTAGGTCGTGTGGTTGTGGATTCCGGGGAACTCCTCGCGGCCGATGCGGATGTGCTCGTCCATCGCGCGTTGGCGATCCTCCTCGGACAGGGAGTACCACGGTCGCACCTTCACGAACGGATACACGACGAGATACGGGTTGCCCTTCGGCGTGACCTTGCGCGCCTTCCGCGCCGACGTGTACTGCGACGCGCGTGTGGTCGCGAGGTAGCTGTACGGCGTCTCGAGCCACCCGGCGAGCGGGGTCGCATTCAGCGCCGCGCCGAGCTCACCGAAGTCCTCGTAGCGCTCGCCGATCTTCCACAGGAAGAAGTCCGTGTCCGGCCGCACGCCGGTCACCGAATAGGCCCGTAGATGCTCGAACCGTGAGGCGTATTCCTCGACGACGTCCGCGAACGCGTCCTTGTGCGCAGCGCGCTCCTCGACCGGCAGGCGCCGCCACGCCGGGTCGACTCGGTAGAAGCTGTACGCGACGTATTCGCCGTTCACGAGCCACAGGTTACCGCCGTGCGCTTGACCGCCAACGCACTCGGCTTTGGGCTGCCGTCGAGGTAATAGAGCCCGCTCTGCAGCCCCGTCAGATTCCCCTCGTCGATCACGTGGAAGAAGTCGAGCGCGCGCACGTTCCTCTGGCATGCGGCGAGCTCGATCGCCTGGCGGTAGTCGCGCGCCTGTGTCTGCGCGTCCGTTGTCGCGACGACCTCGGTGCCCGTGTAGCCGCTCGACTGCGGCACGTCAGTCTCGACCCCGTACTCGCCGTAGACGATCGGCAGCTTCGACCCCTGCTGCGCCGTGCCGTCGAAGGCCTGGCCCAGCAGCGAGACGAGCTTGTCGTAGTCGCCGATCCCGATCGAGGTCGTGTGTGGATGCCGGAACGACGGCGGGATCCTGGGCGACTCGCCGTAGACGTGGATCGAGAACATGTCCATGAGCGGTCTCGCACGCCCGCTCGCGCGATACGCGCTGCCGAGGTCCCTGATGAACGCAGTCGGCGAGTGCGTCTGACGCGATGCCGACGGGTCGTCGCCGCCACGCGGCGCGAGGTTGCCGCCGACGACCGTCAGCTTTGCGTCCGCGTTCTTCAACGCGTCGTAGGTCGTCGCGAGCAGCTGCTCGTACGCGGTCGCCGCCGCATCGCCTCCGCTGGAGTCGAACTGCGGCTTCCAGAACAGGTTCAGGTTCGGCTCGTTGCCGACGAAGACGGTTCGCACCGCCGGCAGTCCCTTGACGAGCGCGACCGCGTACTCGCCGAACGCAGCGCGCGAGGCGTCGTCGAGCGGGGTGGACGAGCTGAGCTGGTAGACGGCGAGCTGCGGCTCGATCCCTTCGGCCTTGGCGGCGCGGACTGCGCGGCGAAGCGGGGGGAGGTCGCTTGCAGCGGACGAGCCCTGCTTCCAGACCGCGCTGAGCACGATCGTCTTCAGCCCGGCGTCGGCGGCGAGCCGCATCGGCTGTCTGGCGTTCGCGGCCCACTTGGACGCGTCGTCGACGGCGCCGACCGTGAGCGCGCGCTCGTGGGAACCGCACCCAGTGAGCGCAGCGGTCAGCGCGAGGAGAACGAGAGCCGCGCCGATGCGGGCGGACCGGCGTTCAGCACGGCCGACGCGCGGGCTGAGACGACGTGCCGGCCCGGCGGCAGGGTCCCCTTGAAGAGGAGCTTCGCCGCGACGCGGCCGACCGCCGAGCCTGTCAGGCGCCGCTTGTCGAGCAAGACGGTGTAGGTGCAGTCGACTGAGCATGTGAGAGTGACCCTCGTACCCACCTTGGTCGGCTTCGACGCCCGGACGACGAGCCTCGGCGTCAACAGTAGGCCGGGGCACGAGGCGACGACGCCGCGGTGCACGGTCGCGGCGGCCGCGGCGACCGCCGGCAGCGACGTCTTCGCGGTGCCGTCGACGTAGTACTCGCCCGACTGCCATGCGGACATCGACGCCTCGTCCTGCACGTGGAAGAGGAACAGTCCCATCACGGTCTTCTGGCAGAACGCCATCTGCATCGCCTGCGTGTACATCTGCGCCTGCGTGGCCGCGTCGACCGGGTGCGTCGTCGACGGCTCCGTGCCGGTGTAGAGCGGCGCCTTCGCCGCCGGCAGCGTCGTCTCGATCCCGAACTCGTCGTACAGGATCGGCAGCGACGAGCCCTTCTGGGCCGTGCCGTCGAACGCGGTGCCGAGCAGTGCGACGAGCTTCGGATAGTCGGCCAACCCGATCGACGTCCCGTTCGGATGAGGGAAGTTCGGGCCGGCGCTCGAGCTTTCCGGATACGGATGGAACGCGAACGCGTCCATGATCGGCAGCTGCCGCCCGCTCGCGCGATACGCCGCGCCGAGGTCGGCGATGAACGCCGTCGGGGAATGCGTGTCGCGGCCGGTACCCGGCCTGTCGACGCCGCGCGGCGCGAGGGCGCCTCCGTAGATGGTCGAGTGCGGGCGGATTGCCTTCAGCGCGTCGTAGGTGGTCGCGAGCAGCTGCTCGTACGCGGACGCGGCGGCGTCCTCGCCGCTCGGCCCGAACTGCGGCAGCCAGAACCGGTTGAGGTTCGGCTCGTTGCCGACGATGAAGTCGTGGACGAGTGGGAAGCTGTCCGCGACGTCGACGCAGAACGCCGCGAAGTCGGCGCGGTCCTGGTCGCTGAGCGGCGTCACGCTCGACCCGTACGGGTAGATCGACAGCACGACGCGGATGCCGCTCAGCTGGGCGGCGACGGTCGCGTTGCCGAGCAGGATCCGATCGTTCGGGCCGAGCGTCGTCTGGCCCTTCACCCATGTCTGGGTGAACCGGATCGTGTCGAAGCCGACGAGCTTCGCCGCACGCATCTCGGCCTGCGCGAACATCGGGTCCGCCGTCCGCGCATTGTCCTCGGCCGCGCCGATGAACATGTACGGACCGCCCGAGAAGGCGGGAGCGGCGCACGCGAAGAACGCGGCCAGCGCGACGAGTAGGCCCCGCACGACGGGCCAAGAGTACCCTCAGGTTCCCGTGGCGTCAGAGCAGATCGAAGCCCAGCTGAAGCGTATCCCGGCTGCGTCCGGCGTGTATCTGTTCCGCGACGGAGCGGGTGAGGTGCTGTACGTCGGCAAGGCGAAGACGCTCCGTCCCCGCGTCCGCTCGTACTTCCAGGCGGGCTCGTCCGACACGCGCCAAGGCATCCGTGCGATGGCGAACCGCGTCGAGACGATCGAGACGATCGTCACGTCGAGCGAGGTCGAGGCGCTCCATCTCGAGCAGAACCTGGTGAAGCGCCACCGGCCGCCGTTCAACGTCCGGCTGCGCGACGACAAGTCGTTCCCGTACATCGCGGTCACCGTCGAGGACGACTACCCGCGCGTCATGTTCACGCGCGAGCGCCACCGGCGCGGCGTGTGGTACTTCGGCCCGTTCGCCAACGCGAAGAAGGTGCGCGAGACGCTCGACGTGCTGAACCGCGTCTTCCGCTACCGCCCGTGCGAAGGTCCGCAGCCTGGGCGGCACAGCGGCATCCCGTGCCTCGACTACCACATCGAGCGGTGCCACGCGCCCTGCGTGGGTTACATCTCGAAGGAGGACTATCGCGAGGTGATCGACCAGGTGATCGAGTTTCTCTCGGGTGACGACCGGCCGATCCGCCGTCGCCTCGAGCAGGACATGAAAGATGCTGCGGCGGACGAGCGGTTCGAGGACGCTGCCCGCTACCGGAACCGCCTGCACGCGATCGAGCGGCTGTCCGAACGGCAGGCGGTCGAGCGTCCTGCGGCCGGATCGTTCGACGTGATCGGCATCGCCGTGTCGCCGGAGCGCGCGGCCGTGCAGGTGTTCCCGCTGCGCGAGGGCGAATGGTCGACCGCTACTCGTTCCATCTCGAGAACGCGGCAGGTGAAGAGCTCGGCGAGGTTCTCGAGCAGTTCTGCCTCGAGTACTACGGAGTCGCGCCGTCGATCCCGCAGCAGATCGTGGTGCCGCGCGGTGCGGGCGATACGGCCGCGCTGGAGGGATTCCTCACCGAACGCCGCGGTTCTCGCGTCGAGGTCCGTGCGCCCGAGCGTGGCGAGAAGCGCCGCCTCCAGGAGCTCGCGCAGCAGAACGCGCAGCTCGCGCTCGACTCGGAGACGTTCGTTGCCGAGACGAAGCGCGCACGGCGGCTCGAGTCGCTCGAGGAGCTGCGGGAGACGCTGAATCTCGAGTCGCTGCCGATCCGCATCGAGTGCTTCGACATCTCGAACATTCAGGGCCAGGAGATCGTCGGCTCGATGGTCGTCTTCCAGGATGCGGTCGCGAAGCGCTCGCACTACCGCAAGTTCACGGTCAGGCAACTCGACGGCCAGGACGACTTCGGGGCGATGCGCGAGGTGATCTCGCGCCGGTTCTCGCGCCTCGGCGCCGACGTGGGCTCGGCCGACTGGAACGAGTCGTTCGCCGCGACGCCGAACCTCGTGGTGATCGACGGCGGCAAGGGACAGCTCTCGGCGGCACTCGCGGCGATGCAGGAGCTCGAGCTCCCGCGCGTCGCCGTGATCTCGCTCGCGAAGCGGATCGAGGAAGTGTTCGTTCCCGGCAGGAGCGAGCCGATCCTGCTGCCGCGCGAGTCGCCCGCGCTGCAGTTGCTGCAGCGCATCCGCGACGAAGCACACCGGTTCGCGATCACCTTTCACCGCCAGCGGCGCGATGTCGCCGCTCGCGCGTCGATGTTCGACCAGCTCGACGGAGTCGGGCCGGCGCGGCGGCGGGCGCTGCTGCAGCACTTCGGCTCCGCCGAGCGCGTCGTCGAGGCGACGCAGGAGGAGCTCGAGGGTGTGCCCGGCGTGCCGGCCAAGACGGCGCGCCGCATCTACGCGCAGCTCCATCGGACGGGGCGCGCCTGAGCGCGGAGGTCGGCCCTTCGGCGGCGTGGCGGGTCATCCGCTCGCAGAACTTCGCGCCGTACTTCGTCGGCAACGCGGCTTCGGCGAGCGGGACCTGGTTCCAGAACCTCGCCGCGTCGATCCTCGTCTTCCGCCTGACGCACTCGCCGTTCCTGCTCGGCGTCCTCAACTTCTGCCAGTTCGTCCCCGTCCTCGTCCTGTCGCCCTGGGCGGGCGGGCTCGCCGACCGGCTCGACCGCCGGAGGCTGCTGCTCGCGACGCAGCTCGCGTCGACCGCGCTGACCGCCCTGCTCGCCGGGCTGGCATGGGGAGGAGCGGCGACCGAATGGGTGGTGATCGGCTTCTCCGGTGCGCTCGGCATCGTCAGTGCGCTGTCGATCCCGGCGCAGCAGTCGTTGATCGCGGCGCTCGTGGACGAGGAAGACGTGCCGCAGGCGGTCGCGCTGAACTCGATGACGTTCAACCTCGCGCGCGCGATCGGCCCCGCGAGCGCTGCAGGCGTGATCGCGACGCTCGGGATCCCGTGGGCGTTCGCGATCAACTCGGGGTCGTACCTGCTGCTCCTTGGAGGGCTGCTCCTCGTCAAGCCGCGCGAGGAGGAGCGCGCGGAGCGGAGCTCGCTGCGCGACAGCTTCCACCTGTTACGCGAACGTCCTGCGCTCGTGATGGCGCTGCTCGTCGTGATGGTGGCCGGCTTCGGCTCCGATCCCGTGAACACCGAGTCGCCGGCGTTCGCGCATGCGTTCGGCTACACCGATACGTGGGCGGGGGTGATCGTCGCCTTCTTCGGGGCGGGTGCCGTGGCCGCGGCGTTCCTCGTCGCAGGGCGGGTCGCCGGGTCGCGCCGCCGGATGGCGGTGACGCTCGGCGCGCTGGGCGCGGGAATCCTCCTCTTCTCGATCACGCCCTGGCTGCCGCTCGGGCTGCCGCTGCTCGCGATCGCCGGCTTCGGCTACCTCGGCTCGAACACGTCGGCCACGACGCGGCTCGCGCTCGGTGTCGAGCCGTGGCAGCGCGGGCGGATCATGGGGCTGTGGTCGATCGCGTTCCTCGGGCTGCGCCCGGTGGCGAGCCTGGTCGACGGTGCGATAGCAGGTGCGCTCGGGGTCCGCACCGCGGGGGCCGTCCTGGCGTTGCCTGCGCTCGTAGGTGCGGCGTTCGCTCTGACTACGCTTCGGTCGTGGCGAAGCTCGCCTGCCTCCTCGTCCTTGCCGTGACCGCCGTCGGCTGCGGCTCGTCCGCGGCCAAGCCGTCCGGCCCGCCGACGCCCGGACCGGGACAGGTCGTCTACCAGGGGACCGAATGGGCCGTCGTGATCGACGGCGGCAAGGCATCCGCCCAGCATCTCGTCGGCGACGTCTGGCGACCGGCGCAGCAGGGAACCGTGAAGATCGCGGTACTCGGTCCGAAGCCGGGCTCGAAAGGCAACGCGGCGACGCCCCAGGTCGCGGCGTCGTTGAGCGCCGGCGACGACCTCGCCGAATCGGCGCTGTGGGTCGACGGCGTCGAGCTGCTCGAGAAGGGCGGCGGTCTGTCGCCGACCAAGGGGACGATCTACGGCGCGCCCGCTGCGCCGCTCGCGAACGGCGAGCACACCGCGATCGCGTACGCCCGCACGGCGACGCACGCGTTCGCGGTTGCCTGGACCTTCAGGGTCTAGGTTCCCGCCGAGTCCGCCCCGTCGTCCATGAACGGGTAGCGGTAGTCGGTCGGGGGCGTGAACGTCTCCTTGATCGAGCGCGGGCTGACCCAGCGGATGAGGTTCCACATCGACCCGGCCTTGTCGTTCGTGCCCGACGCGCGCGCGCCGCCGAACGGCTGCTGGCCGACGACCGCGCCGGTGGGCTTGTCGTTGACGTAGAAGTTGCCTGCCGCTTTCCAGCACATTGGGATCCTAAGCTTAGAATTCCACGTGGACAAGTTGTCGCGG